>ERZ1047472.1993-NODE-1993-length-15025-cov-8.960655_pt1 | contig 15025 bp, 17 predicted proteins | sample MGYA00383095_ERZ1047472 | MGnify/ENA primary metagenome ERZ1047472 (study PRJEB29581, sample SAMEA5548365) | metagenome | biome: marine; feature: coastal; material: water | depth 1 m | study: Short-term variability in the microbial, nano- and picoplankton...
ATCCTCAGGCTTAACGGCCGTGCCGGTTCGAGTCCGGCCGCGGGTACCACGTGTTGGGTGATTTTTCCTTTAAAATAAAGCATAAATGGCTTATCCTTTGAAAAAGGGAACTCAAATGGGGTCAAAAAGGAACTCTTTTGGGTCAAAAACGGGTGAGTGCGAATGCGGGAAAAAGGTGAAGATTTTGGTGAACAAGATGAGGACACCGAAATTCAGAATCTTCCGCTGTACACCGAGCGTAAAGCCGACGGGATTTACCGATACAGAAGGCGTGTGCCAAAAAACCTCGTGGAGCGTGTCGGGAAAGGGTACCTGTACCGTAATCTAGGGCGTACCAAAAAGGACGTGGTTGGAAACTGGCCCGAAGCCCATGCGGAAGTGGAAGCCATCTTGGACGGGGCCGAAGCAATTGCCGAGAAGTCTGCTAACCTCATCAAGCGTAAAGATCACCGAGCCACGATACTGCACTTGGTGGAAGAGGAATACGGGAAGGAAGCAGCGCAGCGCCTAGAGGTGGGTGCTGTGGATGACAACCTCGAATACGCTCTCATGGCCTTGGCAGATAGATTAGAAGGCCTGTATCCGAAGAAAACCCTCGCACTGTTGCATGGAGCTGTCTTGCCAGAACGCTCTTCTAGCTTTGCTGATGTCTTGGACCAATACACCGAGTTCAAAACAACAGGGTATGAAGCAACAGACCACCGACTAAAGGTCAGGATAGCTAAATGTAAAGCAGACCTAGAAGCAGCCATTGGAGCGTTTAAGGTTTACCAACAACCTGTACAAACAATCACACGCCAAGATGCCAATGCCTATAGGGACAGCCTGCTTCCCGTCATGGCACCGAACTCAGTGGCCAGATATAAGAATACCCTAAATGCTGCTCTGAACTGGTATATCAAAGAAACAGGGATTGATTGGACCAGTCCTTTTGCAGGACTCCTGATTAAAGGTGCAGGCAGCTCAAAAGCAGATAGGCATCCACTGAGTGATGAGCAGGTGGAAGAACTCAAGGCAGTCTTCGAAGACGACCCCGTAACAAATACCCTCTTCGTTGTTCTGCGGGATACAGGTGCAAGGGTTGCAGAGATAGCCGGTCTCAGGGTCACAGACTGCAGCCTAGATGAAGGGTACATTCAAATAACACCCACCTCATGGCGACGCCTGAAGAATGCGCCCTCGGAGCGCTCTGTGCCACTCTCGCCTGAGGCAGTAAAAGTTCTACAGGCACTCATCACTGGCAAAGACCCAGAAGCACCTGTCTTCGAACGCTATGCCCGACCAAGAGGTATGGACCGAGTGTCAGCCATGATGATGAAGCGGTTCCGCAAGGTCATCGCCGACAAGAAGCTATCGATGCATTCCCTTCGGCACAGAATGAAGGACAAATTGCGCAATACAGACTGTCCGGAAGCCATATCCAAAGCCATTCTTGGCCACAGTGAGAACAGCGTGGCTGCAAACTACGGCTCAGGCTATGCAATTGAGGTCATGCGGGAGCATATGGAAAAGACTTGGTTGTGATCAAAAGCGATATGCTAAGCCTGCAATCGCAGTTACCGTTTCGCTCTTGGAAACGATTGGGCTTCTGGTTGCTGCATTTGGTAAAAAAGTGGCTGTCACATTGGCAAACGCACTGACAGAACGTGATATATCGTAGAATGTGTTCACAGATAGATACGTAACATTTGTTGCACCAGGTGCGTACGCTGCTCTGTTCGCAATCGCTTCAACATCTTTAACGCCATACTTGTAATGCGCTAGTTTACTATCGTGCCTCTTCGTGCCCAAAGAAAATATAACGGGCTGTCCACCAATGGGAAAAAATTGACTGACTGCCAAGTCTAATAAGTTGCCATCATGCTCACTTGTTAACTCAGTGGAATAGCTAACTTTTAAAGTCGTACCTCGTACAATATCGAAAGCGCCGCTTAGCTTTGCATCGATCGTCATCTTTCGTGTCATACCAGCAAGAGCTACAGAGTCCGTGCTATCGTATGGTGCGAACGTGGGTGATAGTGCTGCAGTCAGCTTAAAGCCTTCGTTGTCCAGTACCTTGTAGGCAAGACCATCTTGCATACTAATTTTGTAAGTTTCGGATTCATACGAAAGCGAAGGAGCAAAACGAGATACCGAGGATACTCCGGAATAAACACTTCCACCACTGATATAAGCTGCACCAACGGAAAAATTCTTTGCATCCTGTGCAAAAGTTGTATTGCCAACCATACCGAATGCTGTTGCGCAAAGTGCTAAGAATATCTTCTTCATACTCAGTCCCTTCAATAGTGGTAGAAAAGTAGTGTGCGCAGTCAGGTGTCAAGCGGAGCTTCTTGGATACTCATCAGGATATTTAAAAACACCTAACACATCAGCAAGCATCAGACTTTTCCGTACACAAAAAACCCAAGCCTTTAAGGACAATCAGAAACCCGACATTAAAGAACAAAATAGCTTTGTTTTTTGTTTGTGTTAGAAAAAGTCTGATTGGTGTTTGGTCACCCCAAACCCTTACGTATTATATATTACATATTACCAATTAAACATTACGAATTACGACTTATACCTTACGCTTTACCGTTTAACCCTCACCCTAGGATGCTCCTGTGACATGTATGCAGGCGGATATGATTGTTGTTGTATCAATAACAACAAGAACAAGAATCCCCCTAAAGGGACCCCTCTAACTCTCTTCATATAGGGGACCCGTAAGATACCCCCAGGGGGCGACCTAAAAGTGGAACCTAACAAAAAATATGAAAAACATCCACCCAAACACCCTGTCCAGTCATGCTGGGTATAATTGCAGTTTACTATCCACCCTAGGGTGACAAAACTCACCCAAACGTCTCTTCAGCACCCAATAAAATAACAAAAGGGTAAACGGGAGGGTTGCTTCTCATAACCCCCCGGGAGTTGCGAAGGCACATGTGTTAGAAGTGAAAGTTGCTTGGAAATTTGGAAAGTTTGACATCAAACCCCTGATTTTGTTTGGGTAATTGCCTTCCAACATAGCGTCACACCTTGGAAGGTTCGTGGAAGCTCGTTGGAAGCTTCCTGGCACACACATCGAACAAGAGTTGCCTGTGTCTCGTTGCCTCACTGCCTCAGTGCCACATCACTGTGCTATATTTTGCTCTGGCTACTTGGCTAGTTGGATATCTGTCGAGCCCCACTTGATGGTGTTGCTTGTTCTAAAACACCCACAAAGGCACCCGCAGGCCACTATGCTTGGCTATGAGCGCTTCTCTTTGGGTGCGTGGTGGTGTGTACGGGTGCCCAAGACCTTACCAGCACCCACAAAACTGAGAAACCTCCTGCATCTATGGTGGTAACAAGAAAAGGAGTTTACCATCATGATAAGTACCTTTGTGCTGCTCACTGTTGCGGGTGGCGTGTGTCGTCTTGGCCTAAACTGGGTCGTGCGGCGTAAACTTGGGGTGTCCTTGGGGCTGCCTCCAATCTTGGCTCTAGCCTTGGTCATCCTGACAGGCCTGCCCGATATCCTCAGTCCAGTCTCCATCAACCTGCCGTTGGGCTTGGTTCTTGGCCTGTTGCTGCCTGACCTCCTGCTACGGAGGGCCTGGTAATGAGCGTGACACTCAAGGATCTACAGCCTGGATGTATCGTCCTCATTGCAGGGTTTGATGACATTCCAGAGCATCACTTCCAAGTGGATGAGGTCTATGAGGACCTCGTCACAGGAACCGTCCTAACAGGACCGCTTGCTGGGGAATACGGCGAGCCAGAAATTGAGCTGATCACTGCGGTGATCCCTCAGGAAACAACCACCGACAGCTAACAGTGGCTGTCAGGGAAGGGCTTAAACCCTGACCCTCGTTGTTCCCAAACGAAAAACTTCCAATCAACCTAACAACCGGGGCAATTGCCCCAGTAGGAGACATCATCATGTCCACACAGATAAAGTATGCCTATCGTCGGCATAACACCTGGGTCTATCGCAGGACCTATCCCAAACATCTGCAGCAGCTCTTGGGCTCAAGCCTCAAGCAATCCCTGAAGACCACAGATGCCACCACAGCCAAAGCCCGAGTGGCAGAGCTGAACCAAACCTATCAATCCATCGTAAAGGAGGCAGAGGCCCATGTATCTGCACATACTGACAAAGCTGCCACAGATATCCATACTGGGGCTGTTGGACATCCTGTGGTACGCCCTCGATATCAGCCTCTTCGTCTTTTGGGTGATAGGCGGGTAAGGGACTTGGCGGCAAGCTACCTGACACAACAAGCCGAGCGCTTGCGCCCTGGCAGCTATAAGGCAGTGCGCTTTGCCCTAGACCTCCTGATGTCCCACTGCGGAGATGTCCGCACTGCAGAGGTCGGCGATACCCTTGGGCGGGATGTCCTGCGTCTGGTCCTGCAGTTGTCACCCAACATCAGGAAGTACAGGGACGGCAAGGGCGCAAGCCTGCAAGACCTCGCTCGGCTGTCACAGCAGGTCGAGCCTGACACCAAGCTCACGCCCCAGACCCAATCCCGTATCCTAAAACACATGCAGCAGTTCCTTGACTGGTGTGTGCAGGAGGGGGAGCTCCAGGCAAACCCCTGGGCGCATCTGCGTGTCCGGGGCAGGCCAGAGGTCAGCCCACATGAGGTGCTGTCGGATGAACAGGTGGTAACATTGCTACAAGCAAACGACAGGGTGCTCTCGGGCGCCCTTTTGTTTGGGCTGCTGACAGGGATGCGCTCTGGGGAGGTCTGTGGGCTCATGGCAGAGGATGTCACACAGAAGGGCAACCTAGGCAGGTTCATCCACATTCGACCCAATGCCCTACGTCAGCTGAAGTCCAAGGCAGCAGAGCGGGAGGTGCCGCTACATGACAGGCTCGTGCAGCTCCTGGATACATCCCTGCCACGCAAGGGCAGGCTGTTTCCAGACCTCACCGTAGACAGGGTTGTCAAAGCCTATGCCAGGCTCAGGCAGCGGCATCCGGAGTTAGGCGGCACCGTGTTCCACTCGACCCGCAAGTGGTTCATCACCCAGTGTGAACGCACAGGGGTCCCAGAGCACTACACCGCTACCCTAGTGGGCCATCACACAGCACGCTCCGCCAACAAGCTCACCTATGCGCTCTACTCCGCAGGTATCAGTGATGCGCAAAAGCGGGACATCATTGATGGTATTAGGTTGCCAGTCAGCCAACGGAATGGGGAGGGCCTATCATGAGCCACACCACGACAGCAGACCCCAGCCTGATCCCTGACATCGAGGCTTTCGAGGAACGGGTGGCCATCATGGTGCACGACGGCGGCATCCCGACCTACATTGCCATGGACCTTGCAGCCCAAGCCCAGGGCTTTCGCAATCAGGCCCACTACTGGGCTTGGTTGAGGGTCTATGTCGAAAGGAAACGGTTGGGGTAAGATCCATCAGCCCTCAATCAAACCATACCCCCGTCCGGCTGCTCATCACGAGTGGTCGGGCGGGGGGACCAAGCCCGTCTATTTTTTGGCAATAAAGGGCGAAGAGCTATCATTCGCCGCAGGCTCAATAGAGGTAGGCGTTGCGGACGGAGCGTACATCTGGCAGAAAAATTGAACGTCGGCTTTGGGAAATTGGCTACTTGCAACCGGCTAGTTGGAAACCACCGGTGCCGTTCCACTGATCGGATTCCGTCGCATCTAATAGAAACTCGGCGACATCCTCCTTGGCTATCGGTCGTGTGAACGTTCCGTTGCCTTGAAACTCACGATACTTTCCATTTCCGGGTTTTTCCTTGAGGGCAGCGGGGCGGATCAGCACATAGGGGACATTCGTTTCATGCGATATGCGGGCATCCGCTCGTTCATAATCGGCGAAACTCGCACGTCCGCCGATCATTTGGAGCATCTGTTTGACTATCCAAGACGTGCGGCCGCAGCCGATGCTGCTGACAAACAGGCATTTCGGCGGGTTGGGTTGCGCTACGGCGGCTTGCAGGATCGCCTCCGCCGCTCTTTCCATAATCAGCACGCCTTTGACATTGCCAAGGCAGCTGACCACAACATCAGCCTGATCAATGATGGCTCGGACATCTGACGCATCTGTCACGTCCCCCTTCACGGCCCTAAGTTTTGGTTGTTCGGCCAGCTTTTCCGGCGATCGGACCAGGGCAGTTACCTCATGACCTGCGGCCAGAGCCTTGTTCACGAAATAGCCACCGACTGCCCCGGTTGCGCCAAAGAGTGCGATCTTCATCCCGGATTTTCCTCGATTACAGGACGCGATGTCTCATAAGTTTCATGGGTGGAGATATGAGTCAAGATGTTTTATAAAATTCGTGCGTGATGGCAAATTGAAAGACGCGCTTCAGAGCTGGATCATGGAAAAGCAAGACGCCCGGATAACCAAGACACGGCAAAAGGTGCTGAACGCAGGCATAGTCGTTTTGTTCACTGAGGGCTGGTCAAAGGTTACACATCTTCGCCTTGCCAAAGAAACAGGTGTCGCCCGTGGGACGATCTACCGCCACTGGCCGACAATAGACGATCTGATTGTTGATATTTTTGAAAGCTGCGATCCCGCACCCTACGCGGCACAGCGGATCGGAGAATTGCGTGCAGACCTGATCGCAGAGCTCTTGCTACTGTCGGAGAACCTCGCATCCAGCAAATTGGGGGACATCATCCTGAATGCCGCGCGGTTGGCTGACAACAACGCGTTGATGGCGCGTGTTCACCTTGCGATGCACGACATTATCCTGCAGCCCATCCTCGCTACTCTCTCCGACCATGGGCTAAGGGCCGAAAGAGAAGCCGTTGGCCGCAGTCTGGTTGCCCCAATCCTTTACCATCACATGTTTGAAGCGGGCCAAACGCAGATAGACGTTGAGCCGATCGTCGATCTCTTCCTCCTCAAGCCTGACTAATTTCCAGACATTTGCCGCGCTGCCGAATCTCAGAAGTTTGGGCTCTGAGCCGACCTCGGATGCATCGCAGCAAGCCTATGATATGATGCATCGTCAACGTCGGGTTGTCGATGTGGGAGGGCGTGGTGGATTGGAGGATCCATCATGCAAACACCAAACTTACCTGCCATTCGCGCACTTCGCCCTGCCTGGAACAAAGGCCGAATCGTTGGGGAGAAGCGACCGCTCAAACCAAAACACGTTTGGGCGATCAGAGTCCGGCTTGAACTGGCCGAAAACCATCGAGATCTGGCGCTCTTCTATCTGGCCATCGACAGCAAACTACGTGGAAGTGATCTGGTCTAAATGAAAGTCGTTGATGTCATGGCATCCGGTCAGATTAAGGAACGCGCACCGATTCCACGCCATGGCTACGAAGGTAACCTTCGACGAAATCCACCAGGGCCAGGTTGCTTGTGTCGCTGACGGTCGGAAAGGCGACAAACCGGTCGAGCAGGTCACAGGCGGTAAGGTTCATAGGTCAGGCTTTCGATCTTTGCAGCATGCCGAACAGATCGCGCGGATCATCCGGGTCAGCCAGCATGTCGAGATGGGTGAAGAACCCGGTGCCCTGAATGGCACCATGGATATAGCGCAGGGCCGAGAAGTCCTCGATCGCGAAGCCGACGCTATCAAAGAGCGTGACCTGCCTGTCATTCCTACGTCCTTGCGCCTGCCCAGTGATTACTTTCCATAGCTCGATGATCGGGTGGCTACGTTCAAGCTGCTGGATCTCTCCTTCGATCCAGGTCTGTTCCGGGTATTCCACGAAGATGTCCGAGCGCAGCAGGATATCACGGTGCAGTTCCGTCTTGCCGGGGCAATCGCCACCGATGGCGTTGATATGAACCCCCTCGCCGATCATGTTGTCGGTCAGGATCGTGGCATATTGCTTATCGGCGGTGCAGGTGGTGATGATTTCCGCGCCTTCCATACTGTCTTCGCCGGTTTTGCAGGCGACCACGTTCAGCCCCTGACCGGCGAGATTGCGCGCCGCCTTTGCTGTGGCCGCAGGGTCGATATCGAACAGCCGAACGGTGTCGATGCCGCAGATCGCCTTGAAGGCCAGGCATTGGAATTCGGATTGTGCACCATTGCCGATCATCGCCATGGTTTTCGCCCCTTTGGGCGCCAGATGCCGCGCCGCCATGGCCGAGGTCGCGGCTGTGCGCAGGGCGGTCAGCAGGGTCATTTCAGATAGGAGTTTCGGATAGCCCGTATCGACATCCGCCAGCAGGCCGAACGCCGTGACCGTCTGCAGCCCTTCTTTGGTATTCTTGGGGTGGCCGTTGACGTATTTGAACCCGTACATTTCACCATCGGATGTGGGCATCAGCTCGATCACACCGACATCCGAATGGCTGGCCACACGCGGGGTCTTATCGAACAACTCCCAGCGTTTGAAATCGCTTTCGATCTCGTCGGCCAGCGCGCGCAGCACGTTTTCAATTCCCAGGTGATGGACCAGTCCCATCATGTGTTCGACCGACACGAAGGGCACGTAGGCGAGTTCAGAAGGAAGCGGCGGCATCTTTCGTCCTTTTTTGCGTAAGCGCCATGAGCAGGCCGGACATCACGATGATGGCAATGCCCGCCCAGGCGAGAGTATTGGTTGCCGTGCCCCAAAGCAGGAAGGCCCAGAGGCTGGCAAAGATCAGGAAGGAGTATTCGAAGACCGCGACCACAGCGGGCGTGCCGATCCGGTAGGCCTGGGCAATCATGGTGACTGCAACGACCGCACCAACCGCCTGGAAAAGGGTCAGCCACAGGAAACGCCCGGTCGGTGCGGCCCATGGCATGTTGATAAAGGCCTCACCGGGCCAGATGGCAACCACTGCCAGCATGACCAGCCCGACAAACCCGATGGTCAGGAAAATGCCGATTGCCAGAGTCACCGGGTTCTCTTCGGCGCACCAATGCCGGGTCAGCATCATGCCGAGACCATAGAAAAACCCGGCCGCCAGCGGCATCAGGGACAAGGCTGACAGGTCACCGAAATCCGGCTGCAACAGCATCAACGCACCTGTGAACCCAAGGATCACGGCGAAACCGCCCAGCGGCCCCATCGGTTGGCGAAACAGCATGACCGTCAGCAAAGCCACCCAAAGCGGCGCGCTGAACAGGCCCGCACCGGCCTGTGCCACGGGCAGCGCGCCAAGCGAGGCGAAATAGATCAAGAGCCCAAGCGACACGAACAGGCTGCGCCCGACCAGACCTTTCAGGTTCACCGGGCGGATGGATCTGCCCATCGCCCGGCCGAGAACAAACAAGAGCGGAAGCGCAAACACTGTGCGAAACAACTGGAACTGCCAAAGCCCCGCCTCTTCGGCGACCGAGGCCACAAAATTGTCGATGAAGCTGAGGATCGCAGAGGCGGCAAGGGCAAGCCCAGCCGCCACGATGTTTCGGGTTGCAGGCATCGGATCAGGCTTGCGCGCCCATGGCCGCCAGCACCTCGTCCATCGCCCGGATCGCACCGTGTTGCAGGTATTCCATGGCATTGAGCGATGCCTGATGCGCCGCCGCGCTTGAGCCTGCAACGCAATCCTCGATCACCCGGCAAAAGTAATCGCCCTGATGTCCGTCGACAAAGGTGTAATGCACGCAGACGTCCGTTAGCCCCCCCACTAGGATCAAGGTTTCCGCTTTCAGCCCCTTGAGCAGGATTTCAAGGTCGGTGCCGTAGAAGGCCGAATAGCGGCGCTTCTGGATCTTGTAGTCGTTGGGACGGATGCCAAGTTCTTCTACTGCCAATTCGGTCAGCGGGTTGCTGTCGAGGCAATGAACCTCTTCGTCGCCATCGGTTTCGCGGCCCATGTCGACCAGATCGGCGCGGTGGATTTCCTGAATGAAAATCACCGGGATACCGACCTGGCGTGCCTTGTCGATGGCCGCTTTCGAACGCGCCATGCGCTCGGCATAGTCCGGCATATGGGCGATCGAGCGTTCGTCGTCAGGGATCGGCGCGAAGGTTGATTTCTGTATATCGATGACAATCAACGCAGCACGGCCTTCGATCAGATCGCGTTTCTTGGTGTTGGCCATGGGTCTACCTTTCGTTTTGGAATACGGTTTTGTAACCGGCGATGCTCAATCAAGCGGTTGCCGGGGATTTTCCGGGCTCGGATGTTTCTCTTGGGCGCAGATGCCCGAGATAGCGCCTTTCGGCATATTTAAATGCCAATGAGATCAGAAACACGATGCCCATGTAGAACACCATCGCCGTGATGAAGCCCTCATAAGCCAAATAATAGCGCCCGTTCAGCCAGCGCCCTACGCCCAGCAGGTCCTGCAAGGTGACCGTGCTTGCAATGACCGAGCCGTGCAGGGTGAAGATCACCTCGTTGGAATATGCCGGAAGCGCGCGGCGGAATGCACTGGGCAATTCAACAAGGCGCATCCGGGTCCAGGGCGACATGCCACAGGCCTTTGCAGCCTCGATCTCGCCGTGCGGCGTGGTTTCGATGGCGCCGCGCAGGAACTCGGTCGTGTAGGCAGCGGTGTTGAGGGTGAAGGCGATCATTACGCACCACCACGGGTCGCTTAGAATCGGGTCCCACAGGACCGAGTCTCGAACCGCCTCGAACTGGCCCAGCCCGAAATAGAACAGGTAGGTCTGCACCAACAGCGGTGTGCCGCGAAAGGCATAGGTATAGGCCCAAATGGCCTGGTTCAGCCCCGGTTTCTTGTAGGCGCGGGCAATCGCCAGCGGAATGGCGATCAGGCCACCGATCAGGAGCGCCAGAAACGTGATCTGAAGCGTCACCCAGGCACCGGCAACAAAGCGGTCCAGATTGTCGTAGATCAGGACGAAATCCAGCGGCGACGTGGTTTCGCTGAAGTCGCGCAGGTATTCAAAAAATGTGCGGTCCTGTTCCATCTGCCTACGCCTTTCTCACGCCAGCGCTGTAGCGACGGTCGACCCAACGCAGCGCGGCATCCGAGACGGCGGTGATGATCAGGTAGATGACCAACACTGCGAACATGAAGGTGAAAAGCTTGTGGTTTGACCGACCCGCCGAGAAGGCATTCCAAACCAGATCGTGCAAGCCGATGACCGAGACAAGCGCCGTAGCTTTGACCAGCACCAACCAGTTGTTGGTGAAACTGGGCAAGGCATAGCGCACCATCTGCGGCCAGGTCACGATCTGAAACACCTGTCTAGGTGACATGCCGACCGATTTGGCGGCCTCGATCTGACCGCGCGGGATCGCAAGGATGGCACCACGAAAGGTTTCGGCCATGTAAGCGCCAAAAATGAAGCCTAGCGTCAGGACACCGGCGATGAACTGGTTCACATCGACATAGCCCCAAAGCCCGGTCGCCTGACCAATGTCATTCAGCAGGGCCTGGCCGCCATAGAAGATCAGCATCATCAGTACCAGTTCGGGAACGCTGCGGACGAAGGTGGTGTAGAGATTGCCCAACCGCTGCAACCCACGCGACTGTGACAGCTTGGCGAATGCGGCAATCAGGCCGAACCCAACCGACAGCACCAGCGACAGGACGGCCAGCGAGACGGTGACGATCGTGCCTTCGATCAGGATCTGGCGATATTCGAATATCAGTCCCATGAGAGTTGGTCCGCTTCAGGAATGTCAGGTGGGGAATTCGGGAGCGGCGGGGGCGAGCAAAAGCGCCCCTGCCGAGATTTTCAGATCATCCGGCTTATTCGCCGTAGATGTCGACCGGAAAGTACTTGTCGTTGATCGACTTGTAGGTGCCGTCGGCGCGGATCGCTTTGATCGCTGCACTCAACTCTCCGGCCAGCGGATCGCCCTTGCGCACGGCGATGCCGGTGCCTTCGCCAAGACAGTCCCGATCATCGACATTTTCGCCCAGGAACGCGAAGCCCTTGCCTTGCGGTTGGTTCAGGAAGCCCTCAACCGCCTGCAGCGTGTTATTCAACTGCATGTCGAGACGCCCCGCAACCAGGTCGGCAAACACGTCTTCTTGTGTGTTATAGAGCTTGATGTCCGCATCCGGATACACTTTCTCGACGTGGCATTGCAGGGTGGTGCCACGCAGAACTCCGATCTTCACACCCTTGGTGCCCTCCTTGGTCATCTCGAAGCTCGCGCCTTCCTTGGCGACGAAACGTGACGGGGTGTCGTAGTATTTTTCGGTGAAGTCGACCTTCTTCTTGCGGTCTTCGGTGATCGACATGGACGCCACGATGGCGTCGTACTTGTTGGCGATCAGAGCCGGGATCATGCCGTCCCATTCCTGCTCAACCAACTCGCATTCACGCTTCAGCTCGGCGCACAGCGCCATGGCAATGTCGATGTCAAAGCCCGACAGCGTACCGTCGGCTTCCTTCTTGGAAAACGGCGCATAGGCCCCTTCCACGCCGATGCGCAGGGTTTCGGCCATGGCCTGTCCGCCGAACAACGCTACGGCGCTGACAACGGAGGCGATCAATGTTGTCTTGAGTTTCATTTTGTCTTCTCCCTCATGTTGGTTGAATTGGGCCGCCCCGGCTCTAGGCGCGGCGCGACCTGCGGTCAGTTCCTGGTGTTCGACAGGAATTCCTTGAAACGTGCTGATTTGGGGGCGTTGAACATCTGATCGGGCGCGCCCTTTTCCTCGATCAACCCCTGGTGAAGAAAGATGACCTCGGACGAGACATCGCGCGCGAACCCAATTTCATGGGTGACCACGACCATGGTTCGCCCCTCTTCGGCAAGCGAGCGGATGACTTTCAGCACTTCGCCGACCAGCTCCGGATCAAGCGCCGAGGTCGGCTCGTCAAACAGCATGACCTCGGGTTTCATCGCCAGGGCCCGCGCGATGGCGGCGCGCTGTTGCTGACCGCCCGAGATATGTGACGGGTAGTAATCACGCCGCTCGTACATCCCAACCCGTTCCAGCACGGCACTGGCCTTTTCGATGGCCTCGGCGCGGGACTGTTTGAGCACATGGATCGGTCCGGCAATGACGTTCTCCAAAACGGTCATGTGGGACCAGAGGTTGAACGACTGAAACACCATGGCAAGGCGGGAACGGATACGCTCGACCTGCTTTGCGTCGGTTGGTCTGAACTCACCGTGGCGGTCCGTCGCCATCTTGATGTCTTCGCCGTGGACCGTGATCGTTCCGGAGTTCGGCATTTCCAACAGGTTGATGCAGCGCAGGAAGGTGCTTTTGCCCGAACCGGACGAGCCAAGCATCGAGATTACATCGCCTTGGCGGGCCTCAAGCGAGACACCTTTCAACACCTCGACAGCGCCGAAGGATTTGTGAAGATCATCCACCTTGAGTGATAGGTCAGTATCCGTGGGTGCGGTATCTAGGGCCATTCGGCGTCTCGTGAATTGTGTGGTTTTGTCATCTGCGCCAACTGTAGCGAGCGGGGCCGACTCGCAAAAACAGAAAAAACTGGCCCTCAGCGACGGTTTTGGCTACGCTGACCCCATGTCGACATCCCTTCGCCACCTGAACGCCTTGCGCGCCTTCGAAGCCGCCGCCCGCCACCAGAGCATCTCCAAAGCCGCGGCAGATCTGAACGTCAGCCATTCGGTGGTGAGCCAGCATGTGAAGAACCTGGAAGCCTGGCTCGGAACCGATCTGTTCAACCGGTCCGGCAACCGGATAGAACTGAGCGACGATGGGCGTGCGCTTCTGCCGCGCATCTCGGGTGGGTTTCAGACGCTTACGGATGCCTGTAGCGATCTGTTGCGTGCCACCCAAAAGGGCACACTGACGGTAAGTGCCGAACCGGCCCTGGCGTCACTTTGGCTCAGAAAGCGGATTACCGAGTTTTGCGGCGAATTTCCGAAAATTGACATCGACCTGCGTCCCGCCTGGCAACCGGCGCAACTGGGCGAAGACCACGCCGATTTGATCATACACTTCGAAACCCGGATGCCCACGGCGGGCGTGCGGCTTCATCGCCTGTTTCCAATCGATGGCTTCCCGGCCTGCGCACCGGAATTGCGAGAGCGGCTGCTGGGAGACGCCGGCGCGGTAATCTGGGATCAGGCTCCGCTGGTTCACGACAACGGCCGGGAAATCTGGCATCAATGGTTTCTCGAGCATGAGCCGGGCAATGTCCGATGGCAGCAGGGACGTGTCTACTCCGACCTTTCGCTTGCCATTGATGCGGCCTTGGATGGCGAAGGTGTCATCCTCGCGGATGGTGCCCTTTGCGCCAAGGAAATGGCGTCGGGCACTCTGGTGAAACTGGATGAACGGCAAATTCGATGTGTTTGGTATTCGATAGCGACGCCGCGAAAAGCGGCAAGAAAACCGGCCGTCGACACGTTCGTAAGCTGGTTGCTGCAAATAGAAGCTGTGCCAAATCACAAAGCGTACAAACAAGCCGTCGCGCCTCCCGCATAGTTTTGCTGCACTCCTCGTCCCAAAAATCTGCCGAGTGAGCAATTTGACGTGCAAAGCAGCCATTAGCACGACCGCAGCGAATTAGCGCTCCGTCCCGCGCTGCGTGAATTTGCCCTCTTAGAATTTCTGCCCAGTCGATGAACGGCCGATCTCCCCGCTGCCCTGCGGCGCTGAGATCTAAGCGCCTGCAGCAATTTCTGTGCTGCAAGCGCTCGCAGCGGGAAATTGACACTTCTCCTATGGGCTCGAAGCCGCCGTTCGCTGCGGTTGGCGTGAGGGGCCGCTTTGGACCGGTTGCCTATCATCGCCTTGTCGGTATTGCCTTAAGCAACGACGGGACCGCTTTCGGGACCACTCTGCAAAACTAGTGGTCAACTAACACACTATAATTGCGCCACAATTTTGGTTGCACGACTGTCCTTCAGCGGCACCATTTTCTCCAGTGCATCTCCAAGAAACAACAGTAAAACAGTATGTTGGCTGTTTGGTGGGACCATTTTTAGGACCGCTTTTGGGACCACTATTCCACATGCTATGTTTTGTAAGTATCTGAAATAATTTTAAAATATATTTCTAGCTTTGCCCTCTGGGGGCACCAGCATATTAAGTGGGTTGCGTGCTGAAAAGGAACTCAAAAATCACCTAAAAGGCACTCAAATATCTGGTTGGAAATCTAAAAAACATCATAAAAACAATGTAGTGAGATTTACGCCTGTTCTGGCCGCGGGTACCACCAGTATATATAAATGTATAATAACAAAGGGTATCTGAGCG
>ERZ1047472.1997-NODE-1997-length-15015-cov-5.774799_pt1 | contig 15015 bp, 22 predicted proteins | sample MGYA00383095_ERZ1047472 | MGnify/ENA primary metagenome ERZ1047472 (study PRJEB29581, sample SAMEA5548365) | metagenome | biome: marine; feature: coastal; material: water | depth 1 m | study: Short-term variability in the microbial, nano- and picoplankton...
AAAGATGCTTCAGTGTTTTCGTTAAATTGTTTAAATGATTCTAAAGATTTTGTATATTTCATAATTTAAAAATTTTATTTTTGCATTTGTGGAATCTTTCAATTCCGTTTATTTGTTTTATTTATCTTTTACCTTTCCATGTTAATTCTTATTCTCAATATATTACCTAATGCCCTACTTAATATTCTTTCTTCCGCAGCTGTTAATTTTTTATATAACTTATGGGCTTTTATTGCTGGATCAATATCTTTAAAGTTACTAATTATATCATCCTTATCAAATCCAGTCTTAATTTCTAAATCGTAATATATGTCTAAACCTTCCTTTCCTAAACCGTCAGTAGTCTTTCTACCTTCAGCTAAAAATAATCCTTCTTTTAAAGATTTTTGAAAATCTTCAGTGTCTGGAATTAAATCCTCAGCACCTAAAGCTTTTGCTCTTTTTGCTATAAACTTAGCAGCAGCCGCTTGATCTTTTGATCTACCGTATGCCTGAATAGCATTTTTTAAATCTTCTAAGTTTTTAATTGGAAAGCTACCATCAGGTAATGCTAATCCTTTTTCTGCCATTTCTTTTCTTTTATCAGTATCGTAATTTTCCATTACTACTAATTCAACATCGGCATATGCGTCTTGGATAGCTTGCTCTAAATTGCTATGAGCATCTTTTCTTAATTTAGTTAATCTCTTTGCCTCAGATTTAAAAGTTTCTTTATCTGTATCAGTCTTAGCAGCTTTAAATTTTAACAAGTTAGCCTTTAAGTCGCTTATTACTTTATCTAATTTTTTCTGTGCCATGCTTACTGCTTTATTACCCTTAGTTTCAGTAATTGTAGATTCATTGGCTAATTTAGACTCAACTAGGCTATGTAGTCTATTAATTAATAGTTTTGCATCATTATATAGCGCTGCTGTTTTATTTTTGTCTTTGCTTTTATCACTCTTTAGATCTTTAATAACTTTATGAATATTATCTACTAAGTCCAATATATCAGTATTAGTTGCTTCAGTAACTGCTGATTCTTTTACTGGATCTAATCCCCAATAATTAGCCATATCATATTCTACTGGATAAATTGCAAAATCACCTTTATTAAATTCATTCGAGGAACTGCGAGCTCTTAGTTTATTATCAATGATTTTAGCAAGATAATAATCTCCTTTTGCAGTATCTTCAAATCCGTAATCAGCTGCATCGTTTTTCATTTCTTTCTTAAACATTTTAGCAATTTTATTATAATTGCCCATTGCAATGATCTCTACTACAATATCATTGTAATCTACCCCCTTATCACCAAGTCCTAGTTTCTTAGCTTCATTCAATGATTCTTCAATGAATTCTGCTAAATCAGCATCACCCCATCCAAGTTCTTCATCAGCTAATACATTTTCAAGATCTTTTCTTTTACCTTGCATTGTAATTACTGGATTACCTCCACCTGGACCTTGCATCTCTTTAGAAATAATCTTAACCCTATTCTTCTTTAAGAACTTTAAAAAATCTTTATTACCTGGATCCATTGTATCCATTTCAACAGTTGCTTCACATAATGTATCTAACGATTCAATAACTCCATCATTACCATCCATCGTATCATGGACTGAATTAAGGCTTTTGACTGAATCTGAAATTTTGGAATACATCCAAGCATCTAATGTTTGGCCTTGTGACATTCTATCTTTAATCATATCAGCATAGTCAGCTATTCTTTCAAGATCGGTATTTGCCATTTTGTTTAAACCACCAATAGTATTTTCATCCTCGGTAACTACAGATTCTCCTACTCTGTCATAAAGACTTGTATTACTATTCCAAACCCAATCATTAGCATTAAATGCTTTAAGTTTTTTTGCCTTTTGATATTCAGAAGAAGATAAGTGATCTGCTTTAAGATTTATTTTACCACCTTCAGTAACTGCTGATTCGTAAAAGGTACCTTTTACATCCCTAGGATCTGTAAATGATTTGACTGTTCCCTTTATTTTCTTAATTAATGCCTCAATAGTTTTCATTTCGGCTGGCTTGTAATCATCGCCTCTTTCATGCTTACCAACAATATAGTCAACTGCGTTTTTTAATTCCCACATTGCATTTAACTTCGCAGGTAACCTAAAGAATTTAGCTTCATTGACTGATTCGTATATTCCAATATTAATACTACCAGGTTTAAATGATATAAGCGTGGCACCGATTGTATCACCAATCTTTTCCCATGTAGATTTATCACTCATATAAGAAGATAGCCTTACTTCATACCCTTTACCCTTTTTCTTAACAGCTTTAATTGCCTTAGGAGAAATACCCATATTATCTATAGCCATTTCTAAATCATATTTAAAATCGGTAAAGTTACCTTTATAAGATTCATTTACTGATTCTTTAATTCTATACTTTTTCATTAAAGATTCAGCATCATCAATTGCATCTTGTAATTCTTGATCCCCTAAATCTCCCCAATATTCAGATCCTCTTTGTCCGTCTAAATAATTCTGAGACATTTCTTCCCATTCTCTTTCTGCTTTTCTATCAGACGTTAAAATATCGTCAAGGTCTCCAATTCTATCTATGAGATCATTAGTACTATAATTTCTATTACCAGAACCAGCCATTGGGCCAAATTCATTAATTACTGATTCTATAAATACAGTTTCTCCAGTTTTAGATTCAACACTTATCTTAGCATTAGGAAATTCTTTTTGCATTTCATTAAAAGCAGCAGGAACTATCATAGGGGTCCCAACTAATTTTTGATCTACCACCTTACCTTTTTCTGTAGCCACCAATGTTACAGGATAGCTTGCCTTTTTAGCAGCACTATGTATTGTTCCTCTTCTTGCCTCGTTTATAAAATGGGCGTGGGTTTTAAAATATTTCATTATCTTTTTTGTTTTTTATCACACCAACCTAAGCATACTCTTTTAAAAGTTAGTGCGTAAATTGCAGTACATATAAATTTCTTCATGATATTATTATATATTTCAGCATCTCCTATAAAAATTTTATTAGGATCTGTATTATTGTTATTGTCCATCCAATCCCATTCTCTCCCGCTGTTTATCATATGGCTGTTGATTTTAATCCAGGTTGCCTTTCAAATAATCTTGCTTCTTTTGGAATTTCATAAAGCCACCCTTTGGGTCATTAGTTAGGCCACCAACTGTATGTACTTTATCATATTCTTCTGGCCATGGGCCCTGTTCATCTGCTCTTTCTAAGAAATCTTGAACATCTGGATCATTTACCCATGCATTATCTTTATCCATATCTCTCTCGTTGTTTACCATGGGTTTGTTGATTTTAATCCTAATTGCTTTCCAAAAAGACTCGGGCCATAACAGCTCCAAAAACCAGCTTTATTTGGATCCATCTTTTTCTTTTGATCACATTGGTGCCGGCTCCAGAAACTTTTAGCTCTTCCTGGATCATCATTCTTTACAGTTAATCCTGGATCTCCCCATTCAATTTTCTTTGCTACTATTTCACCAGTTTCTTTATCAGTTCTACCACTATTACGATAAACAATAAACTTCCTATTACCTCCTCTTTCTGGAGAATCAAGTTTAACTTTTTTAGTTTTACCGGATTTACGATCTTTATAGATAGCCTTCTTTCCTACTTCTAAGTTTTTTGCCATCCATCCACTCTTACCGTTTAATACTATGTTTCCTTTATCCCAATACTGCTCTACTTCTTCAAATAATTTAGCATGAGCATCTGAACCTAAACGGAAAACAGTATCATCTAAACCTAATCCATTGTCTATATGGTATTTAAGTTCTTCAGATACTTTATTAAAATCTTTGAAGCCTTTTACGAATTTCATATTATTTAGGTAATCCTGTTGTTTTTAATTTTTTATCTTCACCTTTCTTTATTACTTCTTTAGCAATATCGGCATCGGCTCCATAAGAACCTTTAGGTCCATTCTTTTTAGGATTATCTAATGGCCTACCCCAAGTACCAGGTGCTTTAGTTAAAAATGAGTTAACTCTTGCATAACCCCATTGCTCTTGCCCAGCACCAGGCCTATGCCCAGATTTCCATGCAGCCATACCTCTTCTCATTACTAATCTTAATAAAGGTAATGATACACCGGTTTTTTCTGATTTGTTTTTAAGGCCTGTTTCTATACCCTTTCCTTTAATAGGGCCACGATCACCACTTGCCTTTTCATCTAAAGATTCTCCTAACCCATCAGAATAAAGTTCCTTTAACCAATTATCCAAATCTTTATTAGGTTTAACTTTATTGCTAAATTCTGTGTAAAATCTTTTCTTAAATTCAGCGAAGTTTTTAGACTCTTCCATCATTATATGTAATTCACTCATTACACCTTCATTGATTACCATTTCCTCTAATGCCTCAGAGTATAGGTCATCAAATGCCTTAGTATGTTTAGATTTCTTTAGGGATTTTTTACCTTTAGTGTCACCAGGTAATTCTTTGTAAGCAGAAGGATCATCATCAGCTTTAGAAGACTGATCTTTCATTTGTTTATCCTTTGCCCTTGCAGTAGAAGTAGAGATACCTTTAAAGTATCCATGCCCTTTGATTTTATCTTCAAAGTTATCTTCCTTTTTCTCTGTAATAAATTGTTTAAAGTCTCTTATGAATCTCATAAAAATTTATATTTTTTTTATTTATTCATTAGCAAAAAATAAATTATTAAGTGTTGAGATCCTCTATACCTAATTCTTTATTAATTAAGTTAATGATTTCCTCATTTATTTTAACTGAACCAAACACAGCCCAGTCTGGATCTATTAATATAGAATGGATTTTACTGGCAAGGCCTGCCTCTAAAGCGAGAGCATCAACCTTGCCAGTATACCATTTAGTAACATTTTCTACACCACCAGATTTGTATAAATCTATAACCTGTTGGTTGTTTATATGTCTTTTATGAAACCCCATTATTCTGATGCAGGGCCTTCAACAGATGATTGTAATTCTAATTCAGTGATTTCTTGCTGTACCCTAGCTAACTCTGAATGATTGTCTCTAAGAGATTGATTGTCTTCTTGTACTTTTTGCACAGCAGTAGATAATGATTCGCCTACATTGGCCATTAACTCGACAAATGATTTAGCTTCATAAAAACCACTCCCTGTCATTTTAGTAACCATTTGCCAAAGAATAGTAACACTAGTAGAACGAACAGGAATTATACCGTCAAATTCTTTACCTTTTACTATTTCTTTGCATTCTCTCAAATTATGATATAACATAATTAAACCTGTTGCTGTTGTATGACCCCATGGTGCATCTTTTTCTAAGAACTTAAGAAGTCGATCAAAAACTTTTTTAGTTTTAAAATCTACAGGATATTCTCTTATTTGCATTTCGCTAATCAGATCTTCATTAATCTGATCTAATTCAGCTTCTCTTGTTTTTAATTGCTCTATAGTTTTTGGAGCTTTTACTGTAGCCATTTCAACTACTTTAGTTTCAGTTTCTTTACTCATCTTCTTTTTTATTTACTTTTGTTGGGTTTGGATTAAATTCTTTATTTACAGTATTACATTTTACACAGGCTAGACTATCCATAGGAAGAACTCTATCAGTTTTCTCGCCTGTTAGAAACCTGCTAATCTTTCTTAGAAAGAAAATAGGTTTAAATGTTTCATTACCACAAGCTTCACATACAATAGGTGTAGTTTTATTAGCTATGTCCAAATTAGCTGTATTGAATGGTTCTTTTTGCATCAGTTTGATATTAAGTATATTAACGCTGCACAAACTCCTATAGAACCTATAAATATACCAATTCCTATAAAACCGATAAATGCGCCGATATGACTATTTTTTAATTTATTTTTAAGGCTTTTCATAATATTATTTTATTATTATATACATTTTTTAAAGATAGTTTAAACAATATTTTATTTTTTGTATTAATTGAATTACTAATTACTACATTATCTCAATGATTCCTTGCCTTGTAAAACATCCATCCAATGGTCACACATTTCATGCATCATAGATTTAAAATTATATTTAGGTTCCCATCCTAATGTTTCTCTAATTTTCGTGGAGTCGCCTTTAAGATATGGTAATTCCTCAGGTCTCATAAACTTTGGATTTTGTACAATATAATCTCTGTAATCTAAATCTAAATAATTAAATACCAATTCACACATTTCTCTAACTGAATGAGTTTCCATAGTTGATACAACAAAATCATCAGCTACATCATGATTTAATATTGCATGCATTGCTCTAACATAATCTTTTGAATGGCCCCAATCTCTATAAGAATCCATATTTCCTAATTCTAATTTATCTTGTAAACCTAATTTAATAGAACATGCAGCCTTAACAACTTTATTAGTTACAAAATTGCTTCCTCTTCGCGGAGATTCATGATTAAACAAAATACCGTTCACTGCATGGAGTTTATGAGCTCTTCGGTAATGTCTTACAATATTATAACCAAATACCTTTGAGCATCCGTAAGGTGATACTGGATTCATAATACTCGTTTCTCGCTGAAACCCATCATCCTCAACAGTTAAACCAAACATTTCAGAAGAAGATGCTTGATAAAATTTAGCAGTAGGACAAGTCCTTTTATACGCCTCTAATATATTTAATACACCTAATGCATTAGTCTGTACAGTATATTGTGGTATATCAAAACTAACTCTTACATGACTCTGTGCTGCTATGTTATAAATTTCATCTGGTTGAATTTGCTCAAGTAATCTTTCTAAACTTCCTTGATCTGATAAATCACTATAATGAGTTGTGAGTTGGCCACTTTCATATGCAGTCGTTAACCTAGCTGATTGATTTTCTGATGTAGAATTTCTTCTCACAGTTCCATGAACTTCATATCCTAATCCTAATAAGTATTCTGTTAAGTATGATCCATCTTGTCCATTAATTCCTGTTATAAATGCCTTTTTCATTTTATTTTAATTATCTAGTTTTGTAAATAAGAATCTGCTTCTTTTTTATTAAAGACAGCCATCTCTGTTAAATCGGGCCAATCTGTTATTACCCATTGTTTAGGTTTCGTTTTAATTGCATCATCAAATTTATCTAAACCTAATTGCGCAGTTTCTGGTGTCATGTAATAATGATACCCATATGTTTCTATATCTTGATCTCTCCATGGTATATTTGGAAGCCTTCCATCATATGACATTTTCTTTAAAGCAATTGCATCTTCTTTAGTATCACAAAGAATAGCACCACCTCTTCCTAAAGATAAATGTTTTTGAAATTGAAAACTTAAACACATAAATGATCCTGGAATATAACTATTCTTTTTCCATAATACTGCTGCATCATAAATAGGTTTAAAATGTTCATTAACTTTATAGTAATCCTGCCATTCCTCATCTCTCCATTCTAAATTAATATTTAATTTATTAGCCAAGAAAGGAACAGAAATATAAGTTCTTTTTGGTACTGTAATTGTTTTAATGTTTTGTAATCTTAAACATAATTCGATTCCATGTGTGCATGCATCTAAACATACTGCATAAGGCGCTCCAAAAAATTCTACAAGCCTTTCTTCTAATTTTGTTACACATTCAAAACTCATTTAATAAATTGTTTTATTATATATTATATGTAAAAAACTCCGATTGTTTACTTAATAAATACTTTCATTGCAACACCATTAGTTTTAAAACCATTCTTATCATAAAAATTAACCAGAGACTCATCACAAAATAAAGTTACTCTGTAACATCGTTTTTCTTTTGCAATTTTAACCAATTCTTTAATAAGCTTAACTCCAATATTCTTTCCTCTTACTTTATTATCAACAACTATATCTTCAATATGACCAGCAGATTCACCTCTAATTTTATTTTCTATTACAACTGAACCGTAAGCAACAATTTCATTATCATATATACCTACAATTGCATTAGATGAAGTATTATTTTTAAATGCATCCCAGCATTCTGATTTATCCTTGGAAGAATAATCTATCTTTGTTAATTGTTGCAATAAAGGAAAGACTTTATCTAAATCCCTTCTTTCAACTCTCCTAAATTTTATCATCCTAAAAATGTTTTGTCTAATTTTTGACCTTCATACGGTCCAGTTTTATATTCATAAACAAGAGTATCATCTTCTAAGATTTCATATGTATGGCCTCCTTCTAATGTAAAAGAAGCATCTCCTGGATTTAATATAGGTGTTGCAATAATCTGATCGTCAGTGTCATAAAAGATACATTTAACTTTACCTTTTATTACAATCCATGATTCTTGTGCAATAACATCTCTAGTTCTATTTTTCCAAATATGTTTATGCGGTTTAAATGTTTTGCCTCTTTCCATCTTTAAAGTGGAGCATTGTATAAAATTTTCTTCTGGGATTAAATCAACCCTAGGTTCTTTTATATCATTTGCTCTTTGTATTAAATGAAGGAGTTTGCTAGGGTTGACTTTTGAATAAATTTTTTCCATATACTATAATGTTTTTGTATAACCTTCTTGGTCATTGGTGATAGTTACTTTGTTTATTAATATACTGTCTTCTCTTAATTCATCTAATAATGAATTAACTCTTGTTAAAAACGCAGCATCACCTGAGGTTATTTCGTTATAAAAATATAAAGGATCTCGAGGCCTTAAATTTAATTTTTTAAAATTAATACAACAAGAGGATTTTATAACATCATTAGGAAATGCTCTTCTATTAATATATTTTAAATCCGAATCTATATTTCTAGGAAGAATCATATCTTGGTAATGGCCTTTAGTATATAAAAATAAAGAATTTGTTTCTTTTATACATTCAGCAATACTTTCTAAATGATTATTATGCCACAATTCATCGTGATCACAATAAGCAACATAATCATAACCTTGATTAATAGAAAATTCTATTCCTATTGTTGTTGCATTTACACCACCAGAAAACCAAAGATCTTGCCCTTTATTAGGATACCTTTCACGCTCTACTGCAATTGGTAAATTAATAGCCAATATTTTATCCGAAGGTATAATTTTTGCTAAGCTGTCAAATTCTTCCTTATTAGCATAATCATCACCTATGAGATAAACTTTCCAATTTTTATAAGTTTGGTTATTTATAGCAGTAAGTGTTCTCTTTAACAGCTCTGGTGTTTTTCCATCTGGCCTTTGCCAAGTAGAAATAACAATACCTATTTTTGTAGATTTACTCATCCTTCTGATTATAGATTTTAAATTTAGATAAATCTGGATAAGGTAAAGTTAAATCTTCATTAGGTTTTTTATCACCATTTACTTCATAAAACTGTTTCATAAGTAATACACCTCTTGCTGCTAATTCAGGCATCATATAAAAATTCCAACCTAACATATCAAAGTTATCTTCATGATAGGAACATTCTCTACGCCCAGAATATCTAGCACGCTTAAACCAAAGATAAGCTTTATAATCATCAGTTAATATTGCACCTCCTTTAGATAACTTAAAATGTTTATAAGGTCCTGTAAATGAAATACACATATGTGATTTAGGAATAAACATATCAGCTGTGAATCTTAAAGCAGAATCCCATACATTAGATCCTTTAAGTTGATATGCACCTGTTAATGTTTCACCTTCAACATGTTCCCATTCTATAGCTAGACCGGCATGAATAATTTCACAAGGAACTGACGGGTAAGTTCTAGAAGGACAAGTTACTATATTATCCTTAATGTTTTTCTTAATATGGTTTTCATAATATAAAGCAAGAAATAAACCATTACTCATATTATCTAAAGTTACAGCATATTTAGCTCCAGTATAATCTGCCAACTCCTTTTCAAATTCAACCGTTATATCATAGACTGATTTCATATAGCTTTTTTATTTTTTAAAAAATCTAATTCTTCTTTAGTAATTTTCATAACATCCTTTTTCATTAAATGAGAAACTCTATCATACGTGTAATAATATTGTTTTTCAAATCCTAATTTTTCAAATACTTTTTGTGAAGCAATGTTATCCATTTTTACATAAGCATCTATCCCTTCTTTAAGAATTTCTTTTATCATGAATGTACCTATTCCTCTTCCTTTATGTTTAGGATCTACACAATAAGTAACTTCATTTTCATTTATAAGTCCTACATAACCAACAGGCATTCCTTGTGATATACAAATTTTATAATTATCAGAATTATTGTTCATAAATTTTTCTTGCTGTTCTGGTGTTATTTCATTTTGAGTTTGAAATGAATTTTGGTTTTCGGGGTGAGTTCTTAACTTTCTAACAAATTCCCAATATTTTTTATCACAATTTACTAATTTCATTTCTTTACTGCTTTTTTAACTACTTTAATAACTTTAGCAATATCATCTTCAGTTAAAAACATATGAAGAGGTAATGATATAATCTCTTCACTTAACTTATATGCAGTAGGGCATGTACCTTTTGCATCGGAGTACAATTGATATTCTGTATTATCTTTATAATGAACACCTGGGAATATATCATTAGCATTTAAATATTCCATCACATCATTTCTATTTGATACTCTAATTTGATATAAATGTCTTGATGATACACAATCAGTATTATGAAGTATAGGTTTTATAAGATCATTATCTTTAAATCCTTTATCATATAAATTGCAAATTTCTCTTCTTTTTTGATTATCTTCATTTAAGTATTTTAAAGCAACCAATCCCATAGATGCCATTATAGAATTACCGTGAGCCTTAAATCCTAAATCAATAACATCGTAATCCCATTTATAACTTCCTTTTGAATTTGTTCTGTTATAAGTATCTTTATCAATACCTAACCAAGATAACTTTCTAGCCAATACATCATAGTCTTTATTTTTAAAGCAAATCATTCCACCATCAGCAGTAGGCATATTTTTAACTGATTGAAAACTAAAAATAGAAACATCAGCATCCCAACCTACCTGTGATGTTGCTTGTGCAACACCCATAAATATTCTATCTACTAGTGTACCTGCCATGTGAGCGGCGTCTAAGATTAATTTTAATCCATACTTATTGCATAATTCTTTTACTTCTTTATATTGGCCAATGTTACCTCCTATACCTACATACATTACGGCTTTAGTCTTTTTTGTAATTTTAGATTCAATGCTCTTAACATCTAAACAGAGTTGTTCATCTACATCTGCAAATACAGGCTTGAGATTATTATAAAGAATAGCATGATTTGAAGAAACAAAAGTAAGAGGTGTTGTTATTACTTCATCATTATCCCTCCACTTATTAGCATCCTTCAAAACCTTTAATGCTATCTGTAAGCCTACTGTATTAGATGCTACGAAATGCGCATGATCAAAATTTGTATATGCTTTCCAAGCTTCTTCTAGTTTTTCAGTTTTAAAACCTAAACCCGTCCAACCTATTTCTAAACACTCTTCTATTTCTTTTAGAACTTCCTTAATTCTATACTTTGGTTTAAATACTTGTATTGCCATTAGTCTTCTTTAAATATTTCAATGCATAAAACATTCTTATCATTAATCATAAGAACTGTTCCATTTTTACATTGCATTTTAGTAAATTGTCCTTGCTTAATTGTTTCTGTTAAAACACCATGAAAAGTTCTTTTCTCTCCACCTATAAAGTGTATAATTTGAGTTACACATTTACTATAATCTACTAATGAAGATTTTAAATTTAAGTCAGTCATAGTTATTTATTATTATATAGCTTTTTACAATATTGTTTATCGTGCTGTAGCATAAGATTTTTTTCTGCTTTTAATTGAGCAGTAAGCTGATGGCTACCTGCCCCAATCACAACCGGATAATCCTCACCTACAATTCCAGGTTCTCCATATTTAATAAACATACGATACCACAATTCACAATCAATCATGTATGTTACATTTGTATCAATTAATTCATTTTTAGGAATTAATCCTACGCTTGGGCATCCTATAGAATTTTTTCCTTCTAATAAATGTTTTCCATCTTCTCTTATTGCAGGTGTCATATATTGATAAAATTGATTAGTATCATAATTTAAATGTTTAAAATTAGATAACACCCATTTTTTACCATCATTTAAAAGTTTAACTGCCTTTTCTAAAAAATCGGAGGATTCAATATAATCATCTTGATTCATTAATTTAATAAATTCCCCAGAGGAATGATGAATAGCATTATTAGTATTCCAAGCAGGTTTACCGATATGTTCTTTGTATCTTATGTATTTTATTTTAGGATGTAATAAGGTCTTAACATATTTTTCTATTTCATCCGTGATAGAATGATCGGAAATAATAATCTCAAAATTTTGATAAGTTTGTTTTAGAATGCCTTCTATGTTTTTCTTTAGAAAGGAAACGCCCTTTCCCTTTGCCTCATAAGATGGAATACAAACAGAAATTATAGGATGATAGGTTAAATTTTTATCCATGAGTCAGGTACTATGTTATTAAGTTTATTATTACTAAACCATTGCTTAGGGGCTACGATCTTCCCTTTAGGGTTACTATTAAGATAAGCACCCCACCAAGAGAAGGAAGAACTTGAAATAATATTATGTGTACATTTAGATTGTAAAAACATTTCTACATAATCTTTTTCATTATCAATAAATATAAACTTATCCCCAATAAAATTTTTCTTGCACCAATCTAAATCATCACTAAAAATTAAGTACTTATCTACCTCCCCTACGCGGTCCATTCCTTTTTGGTAATATTCTATATCTCTTGCTACATGTAAACTATAATTTAAATAATCTCCTCTTCTTACATGAATAGAGCATGTTACACCTTTTAGTAAATTATCATATTTTACTAATTGTTGATTTGTAAATTCACTATTCTTAAATAAATTTAGAATTAAAGTTTTATTTGGAAAGTATTTTTCAGACTGAAAAAAGCCATCGTATAAAGTATTATCTGTAACTTTAAAAGATTCATAATGAAAAGGTATTGATTTTCTATTCCTAGGTGGTGTTGGTATCTTTGGCCAATTAAAATTTTTAAAAATTTGCAAATATTCATTAGCATAATTTAATCTAGGATTATGTACTTTATCATTATTAAGATGCTGTAGGTTTTGGTCAATATTCCAATACCCAGTCTTAAGCTTTCCCATAAAACCTCCATATTGTATAAAGGCAGTTTGAAACATCATATTACCTAACCCACCTTTTAATCTACATGTTATCATTTAATATTATATCTTTTTTTCATACTTTCACTATAATCTCTATGTGCATTTTGAATATCGCTATGACTTCCTCTCTGCCAAGCAAGAGGAGGATTAAAAGCATAAGCATTACACTTAGGTTGAACAACTGCTCCCAAATAACCATCAACTGCAGTGTAAAACCATGGCTCCTCGGCAAGAACCGAATTTATTGCTAAATCATAACAACTTTCATTAATAGCATAACACGTTGTAGTAATCATTCTTGCACACTTTACTACATTTTCACTAATTTTTGTAGGAATAAATCTACCACCTCTATCTTCATGTACGCCTCCAAAATATAACAAATCCCAATCTGTAGGAACTTCTTTTATTAATTTACCGAATACATTCTGTAAATCTGAAATAAAATCACAATCATCTTCAATAATTAAAACATTCTCCCACCCTTTTGCCTTTGCTCTTTTCCAAATATTTACATGGCTTGCCATACAACCAGCAGCGCCAACCCATGAAGCTCTTTTAATTTTATTAATACCTGCATCTCTTTCGGTTGTATGCCGCCAACCCATTGGATTTCCTTCTACTGCTGACATTCTTTCTACGATAAGATTATTAGCTTCCCATTGCTTTTGAGATTCCTGTAGTCTATCTGTTCTTTTATCTAAATTGATACAAATTAGTTTATTAAAAAAGTTATTTATCATATAATTATTTTATTTTCCAGAGGCTTAATGTTTTATCAGAGTTATCATTATTATCCCATTTATAAATTTCTGTTGGTGAAGAGATGCTCTCCAATGGTTTATTCATTTCCCATGGTGATAGCGTAAAGTTTTGTGGGCGCCACCCATTAAACTCTGTTATGTCAGTATTTGCTTCTATAGAATTAAAGTGAGTAATAAATACATATCTTATTGGTGAATCATTTAAGGATTTTAATACTGTTGATACATATTCATTAGGGAAATGCACAAGAACATCTTTAAGAATAATAGCATCAAAAATTTTACCTTCTATACATTTACCAAAGTCATTAATAACATCGGCCTTAATAAACTCTATATGATTTTTCTTTTTATACTTATCTTTATTTGATTTTACCAAAGCATCTACAATATCGACACCTCGGTAGTATTCAAATTCATTAACAATTTCTTTCATCCAATTAAAATCACCACATGCAATATCTACAATATTATTGATATTATATTTTTTACATACCTTTGGTAACTCTGATCTAAGAATTTCCGTATTTTCTAAAGTTGAACCTGTACCTGATACCGATTCTTGTTGAAAAATAGACCAACCTAATTCTTCATATACCTTTGTAAAAACTGAATGCTGTCTTGCTTCTACATCATTGACTGTAACACTCTTTCTTTCTTCTCCCATAATTAAAGTTTATTTTTTAATTTTCTACTTGCTTGAAAATGTTCAATTACCGGGTTTATATTAGGGTACATTGCTCTCATACTATCAAATATCATTGTATATTCTGGAGGAAGATTACCGTCTTTTATCTTTCCTTCATTTCTCATATCTTCAATTACCTTTCCTAAATTCCATTGCTCAAATGTTTTGGCACCAGGGCCTTCTGCTATGTTAATACCCTCCCATCTTTTACATAATTCCATTGTGTTAGAATTATTAGCTAAATAGATAGTACCACTTAAACATTCATTTTTTCTCCATCTAAAATCTTGCCATCTTACAGCAACATCACAAGTATAAGAATCAAATAAAGAAGGGTATGAATGTACTACTGCATCACTATCAACCCAAACTATCGATTTACCTTTATGCTTAATTAACATGTCCTGCATAAATTTAGCCTTAAATCTAGTATTTGCTTGCCAATCACCTAAATTAGGCACACCTACCACGTCGTGTGGAATGTTTAACTTATTGAGTGAATT
>ERZ1047472.2008-NODE-2008-length-14984-cov-5.300757_pt1 | contig 14984 bp, 9 predicted proteins | sample MGYA00383095_ERZ1047472 | MGnify/ENA primary metagenome ERZ1047472 (study PRJEB29581, sample SAMEA5548365) | metagenome | biome: marine; feature: coastal; material: water | depth 1 m | study: Short-term variability in the microbial, nano- and picoplankton...
CGTGGTTACTTGTGTGCCAACGAAATCCAGCTTGGAATGATCATTCCGGCACCTGAGTTATCGCTGTTTCGCCATAAACTGCCTGCCCATGTGTTTTATGAGTCAGTGCAGTTAGCACGGCGCTGGGGTGGGGTACACGCGCTGGAGGCTGGCGTCGTAAATGAAGTCGCATCAGGCGAGATGCTGCTTGATCAAGCCGTTAAGAAAGGGCAGGAACTTGCGCCGCTGGCGATAAATCGTAAGCAGTTTGGCGTGCAGAAAGAGAACATATTCGGGGAAAACTCGATCTTGAACGACACAAATGGCGCAGCGTTCCATCTGCGAAATAAAACACTTTATGCGCACTAGGCATTCGCATCGGCGGCGGTTTTTGGCGCATCCGATACGGACAAATATGTGCCAGTCATAAACGGTCGGTCTGTTAGAGGAAGAAAGTGTAATGCCGTTGAGGGCAGATGAGACAACCACGCCCCAGCGGTGCCTTTAAGCTTCTAAGGCCGAGGGCAACCTTAATCACCAATGAGTCTGAATAGCCCAGCGCAAGCTCTCTGGTTGCGAGGCTTTGGAATCGTCGCTACAGCGACAGTTGGTTAGGGCGAAAGAGTAGTGGGTTGGCGGAGAGACAGGGATTCGAACCCTGGAAGGCTGTTACACCTTGCTGGTTTTCAAGACCAGTGCATTCAACCGCTCTGCCATCTCTCCGACGCGCAGATTTTGACGAAGTCCTAGTCTAAGCACAAGGTAATGTTAGCTACTCGAGGTTTTTTCTGACGAAAGAGTCACCTTGCGGTTGCAGCCCCCCAGTACTCCTGACTAAATTGGCATCTCGGCCGACGGCAGTTGAGGTCGATAAAAGCTTCGTTGCTGCTGGGGAGGTAGAGCATGCGTTTGATTAAGGTGGTTTTGATACTTGGCCTGATTTATGTGGGCGTCGTTGTTACGTTCGAATCATTGCTGGGCTACTTTCAGCCCGCAGATGCCCAAACCATGGTGATAACCACCTTCGACGCAGACGGGGTTGGGTCAGATCGTGTGGTTGCGCGACTGGAGACTAACGGCGAGCTTTATGTGGCAGCGAATCATTGGCCCCGTGCTTGGTACCGAGCGGCGCTAGCCAACGACGGGGTGGAGATAACGTTTAATGGTGTAAAGGCGCCCTACACAGCAGTACTGTTGGAGGGCGCCGAGCATGACCGGATCAACGCAGATCATGCCTTACCATTAGGCTTTCGGGTTTTGACCGGCTTTCCCCCTCGCTACCTAATGCGCTTAGACCCGCAGTAGCAGAAGGGTTTCTCTCAGTTTACTAAGCCTTGCCGACTTGGCTTGGCCCCAACCTATGTGACCGACATTGTCGGTATGTGTGGTGCATTTCTTCTGGGGCCTACTTCTTCCTAATGGTTCCACCTTTTTCTAATGGTTCCACCATGGCATATCCGAGTAGGCGCGGAGGTCTAGTTCGTGAGTCCACACCGAACGATGCTGCTGGGCTATATGGTAATAGGTTTCGGCGATTTTAGCGGGCAGCATCAAGCCATCGTGCTCCATCCCCCGGGTTTCGCGCAGTTCCTGAAAGCGCTCTGGGCCCAGCATTTTTCCTAACGTATCTGGCGCATCAACGGCACCATCAACCAGTATGTGAGCCACGTGGATACCGCTTTTAGAAAACTGAGCATTTAAGCTCTGGCACAACATGCGGCGACCACCCATGGCAGCAGCATGACTGTGCTGACCTGCATTGCCTCGTACAGCTGCGGTAGCCGAGGTTACAAGAATCGTGCCCTTACCTCTGGATTCCATGGCAGGAACAACGGAATGCGCCGTCCGGAATAGACCGAAGGTTGCCAAGCGCCAGCCCATTTCGAAGGCCTTATAAGTGGTCGCCGCAAGTGGGCGATCACCAATCTGAGCCCCCAGATTAAAGACCACGGTATCGATGGGGCCAATGTCCGCCTCGACAGCAGCGACGCGCTCTTCGATGCTGTTGTCTTCAATGGCGTTCAACAAAAAACCTGACGCACTGCCGCCGTTGCCGTTGATGTCGTTGACCATGCGGTTTAAGCCGTCTTCGTCACTTCGACGGCACAAAACGGAGTGATACCCCTCTTGGGCGAATTTCGCGGCTACGTTGCCGCCAATACCGGCTCCAGCACCAATAACTAAACAAACTGGTTTCATGACTGATCCCTCCAAAACTGCTCTGCGCTTTGTTCGTGCGGTCTTGGCTTGAGCCAATACCATGTGAGGCAACAATCTAACCCATCGACGCTAAGACGTAAGTGTCTTTTTGCTCGAACGAAAGCCCTCGAGCCAGGCGTCAAGGCGCACCAACAGCGGCGGCAAAAACAGCAGGTCCAAGAACAAAGCCGTGACGATGATCGGTGTTATGAGCAGGGCGACGTCTTGGAATATGGCGGAGCTTGAGAAAATCAGCAAAAACGTACCCACCGCCAGTGACAGGGTAGTAATGGTAATTGCCGATCCTGCTTTGTCGATGGAATAGCGCACGGCTTCAATGGGTGTGGCGCCATCGCGTTTGGCGCTGATGTACTTACTTAAAATATGCACGGAGTCGTCTACCACCAAACCAATGCTGATGGAAAACAACATTAGGGTGTAAGGGCTTAGGTTGCCGACGAGCAATCCCCAAAAGCCAAAGACAATGGTAGCGGGAAACAGGTTTGGCAAAATGCTGATCAGACCGTATTTAAGACTCCTCAGGCCGACAATCATGGTCAATGTAATCAAAAGGAAGCTAAGGGAAAAACCGCGCAGCAGCTCCGAGCTTATGGTTTGGCTGATACGGGCAAACAAGATCGTGTTGTCGCCACGGGTGATTGCAAAGTCCGAAGAAACGTTATCCTTGGACCAAGCATCAATCCTGTCAGCGAAGTCCAGTACCTGTTGATTGCTGAGATTGGATGTGGCGACCACCAGCCGCACGGCGGAATAATCGCTATTAAAAATAGGCTGCAAGCTGGGTTCAATTTCCTGAACCAGCTGATAGCCAACCAGATAGTCGATAACCGTTAGCTGATCGTCAGGGACAACGTGATAGGCGTCATCGTCATCGTTGTCTGCTTTGTTTCGCGCCTTCAAATAGTCGGTATAACTGGCAACAAAACTCGTTTCTGGCTGCTCTTCTAGCCAGCCGCTGAAGCGATTTACGTCACTTAAAAAGTCTGGGGCTGTGATGCCGTAGTAACCGTCACTGCGGACAATGTAGACCAAGGCCTGATCATTGCCGATCTTCTCGCGTAGCGCATTGATGACTACCTGTGCATCGGAGTCTTCGTCAATGAAGGCAAAGCGATCCGAATCGAGGTTGTTCAGGGGTAGCAGACAAAGGGTCAGAGTGATGAGGCCGATACTACCCCAGAATACAGGGCGCTCCCGGTGCTCGGCTATTCGAGTCATGGCGGCAATAAAACCGCCAATCCCTAAGGGCTTGGGTACTCGGTGCACGGGTAATAAAAGCACCATGGCGGGTACCAACATGACAGTAAAAACAAAGGCCCAACACACCCCAATGGCAATGATGTTGCCAAATCCGTAAATGGTGGGTGCGGAACTAAAGTTAAGACTTAAAAAGCCCATAGTGGTCGTGATGGTGGCCAAGGCAATGGGTCTGAAATTAATGTTCAGGCTTTCAATCATGGCGGATTCTTTGTCCAGTCCGCGCAGCAGACCTTGGGCGTAAACCGAAACGATGTGAATGCCATCAGCCATGGCGATCACCGCGACGACTAATGGGCCGAGGCGAGATATTTGATTCAAGGGGATGCCGAGCCAGGCATGGGTTCCAAGCGTCACAACGAGTGTGACCGCGGTCAGAACAAATAGACTCAAGGACGATAAAATAGACCGCAAACAAAACCAGAGCAGCACCAACCCAACAATCATCACTAGGGGAAATAGCACACGATTGTCTTTTTCCGATGCAATAACGCTGTCGCGTTCGAATAGCGGCCCCCCGACAACATAAATACGAGTTTCAGGATACTGTTGGCGCAGAGAGTCACGTAGCACCACGGCTGATTCCGCCAGGGCGACCCGAGCATCGGAAATATCCTCGCTCAACTTATATTTGATAGTGGCAATGGTGAAATCACCCATTGGAGAGAGCAGATTCCGGGTCAGGTCAGGATCAGCCAAGGCAATCTGTCGAATGGCCCCCAGTTCGATATCTGTGAGAGTCGCAAGCTCTGGCACCAAGTAAGTGCGGTCATAAGCCTTTTTGTCCGATTCGTTGAGGCGATAGTTAAGGATGGAGCCAACAGATAGAGCAGAGTCGATCTCGATGTAGCGCCGGGTGAGGTCGTCTATGGCTGACAGCGTGGACCGATTGAAAATATCACCATCCACTTGAAAGGCGAACAGCAACGACGTGTTGGGCGGGAAGTCTGCCTTGGCTTGATCAACCTCGGCTTTATAGGGGTCACCCTCAGCCAACACAGCCTCGGGTGAGCCGTCGAACTCGCTGTATTGAATTCCCCAAGCCAGTGCACTGGCAATGATTACGGCCATCGTGCTCAGGGCTGTACGATAGGTCACTAGCCATGAGCCGACGTTAAAAGACATAAGTTGATTCCAATGATGCGCGGTCAGTTTCGTTTCGGTGCAAAAGCTCGATTGTGCTATACATTACGACCACGCGTAATCTGTTTTGCGACCGGTGACGATTAAACCTAAATTCCAACTCCATTTCAGGATCATCCCATGACACTTCTGAGACGTATTTTCGCTTTCATAGGCCTATTAACCCTCGTTTCCCCGGGGTTTGCGGCAGATCGTGTGGGCGACTTTGCGTTGCTTGATCACACTGGAAAGTTCTATCAGCTTAGCTACTTTGGCGATCACGATGCGGTAGTCATTCTAATCAACGGCGGCGATGACCTTGGCTCTGACGGCTCCGTCACAGCATTGTCTAAAGTCGCTCAGGCTTTCTCCGGGACAGCACAGTTCTGGGTTTTGGATCCGGTGACAGGGGATCAGCGCAAGGAGGTTACCGAACGCCTTCGGCGGGCGGAAGTACAGTTGCCAGTGTTAATGGACGAAAGTCAGATGGTGGCTAAAAGCCTAGGTGTAGAGGCGATCGGTGAGGTACTCGTCATTGACCCGGATACCCTTGCGATTCTGCACCGAGGCACCGTGGCCTCGCTGGCAGGGGCCTTGGAGGAACTGGACGAGCAGGGCGCCATAAGTGCATCCAGCGGCGCTAAAACCGTTGGAGCAAAAATTCAGTACGCGGCCTTCGATCAGATTTCCTATGCCAAGGACATCGCGCCGATTTTGGAGCGCAATTGCGTCAGCTGTCATCACGACGGCGCCATCGGGCCCTGGTCGATGTCCAGTCATGCCATGGTTCGGGGCTGGTCACCTATGATGCGCGAGGTCGTTATGACGCGCCGCATGCCACCGGGACAAATCGACAATCATGTGGGCAAGTCCTTTCAGGATATCGCAGGTCTGACGGTGACCGAAAAACAAAAGCTGATTCAATGGATAGATGAAGGCGCACCCAAAGACGAGGGCGCTGACCCGCTAGAGGCACTGACCTTCAATGACCCTAAGTTTATTCTAGGTGAACCCGACATCGTGCTGGATGTGCCGCCCCAAACGATTCCGGCCACCGGAGTCATCGACTATCGTTACGTGCCTGTGACACTGAATCTAGATCGTGATGTTTGGATTAGTGGTATGGAATTTGTTCCCGGAGATCGTCAAGTCCTGCACCATGTTATCGCCTATTTATCCAGTCCAGCGGACAAAAGCGCTGCCGAAGAAGCCGAAAATCAGGGTGAAAATCTGGGCGGGTTCGCCCCGGGTCGTCAGCCAGACGCCTTTGGCGACAGCAGCGGTCGTCTAATTCCGGCAGGATCTAATCTGTTGCTGCAAATGCACTACACAACCTCCGGGCGTGAAACCGTGGATGCGACTCAGATCGGTTTGTTTTTGCATGACGCGCCGCCGACCTATGTGATGTCGGGTGGCGTGGCGGGTCAACGCCGCTTCATTATTCCGCCCGGAGCGAAAGAGCATAAGCTGCGTGGTGAGCAGGTTATCGAAAAAGACGCCTACCTCTACCAAATGACCCCCCATATGCACTTTCGGGGCAAATACATGAGCTATACCGCCGAATATCCTGACGGTTCTACTGAACTGTTGCTGTCGGTACCTAAGTACGATTTTAATTGGCAGTTCAGCTATCGCTTGGATGAGCCGCTGTTTTTACCCGCAGGCTCTAAGCTCATTGCGGAAGGCGCCATGGATAACTCTGACCGTAATCTGGGGAATCCAGACCCGACTCGGCCGGTGTTTTTCGGGCTGCAAACCATGCACGAAATGTTCTTCGGGTTTACCACCCTGCGCTACGAGGGGGCAATGCCCGAGACTCGTGAGGCTCTGGCACAGACGCGCATAGGGCAAACCAGTAGCGGTCGGTAGAGAAGCGACCTCTACCAGCACAGGTTATGGCTGCTCCAAGGCTGGGATGGTTAGGAATAGAGGTGGGGGGGGGTGGTTGAGAGGGGCGCCTATCTCAAACTCAACCAGCGAATCAATCCACAGCCCCTATCGAGACTGGCTAAAAACCCACGACAAACTGGGTAGCTCGCGCTAGGCTCGAGCACTCTAACTTGGCAGTATTTACGACTAAAACGCGGAAATGGTGTTTGTCATGACTCTGGCTAAAGACGATCTTCCTGAACTTAAAACATTCTTCTATGAATGGCTTGCGGAGGCTGAAGCGGGCCGGCGTCACAGCGCTTTTGAATTGTCCTTGCAAGAACGCTTAATTCGGGTTGAGGAGGCCTTGTCGAACCAAATAGAGCTCACTCGACAGGGTTTCGCCGCGATGGAAAAGCGTTTTGAATCAATAGATAAGCGTTTTGAATTAATGGAAAAGCGTTTTGATTCAATCGACAAGCGCTTTGAGGCCGCAGACAAGCGCTTTGAGGCCACAGACAAACGCTTCGAGGCTACGGATAAACGGTTTGAAGCAGTGGACAAGCGATTTGATGCAGTAGACAAACGATTTGATGCAGTAGACAAACGTTTTGATGCAATAACGCTACGTATGGATCGATTTATGTTGTGGTCTTTCAGTACCACCATTGCCGGCAGCGGCTTAGTCATTGCAGTTTTAAAGCTCTGGCCGCCAGTCTAGGGATACAATTCAGTTTTGACTGGCGGCGACGGCTTAGTCTGGCTGGCTTAGCAAGTTTACTTTGCCCTGCAAAACCGTGTGGCCGGCTAATGAAAGTCTCGAGATTTAAAGGTCCGGGTAGCGGAAACGGAATCGTTCAGCAAATGTCCGGCGTTTTCCACATGGCCGGCGACTACATGAATCACCCGGCCTTCGCGTTCAACAACACCTTTAAACTTCAGCAGTTGGCCCTGTAGCAACACGGCGCGAAACCGCTCCATGACCGTAGCCCAAATCACCATATTAGTGTTGCCGGTTTCATCTTCCAGCGTCAGAAATACCACGCCGCTGGCGGTACCTGGACGTTGTCTGCCCGTTACCACGCCGGCAATACGAATCATTTGTCCGGTGCGGCAATACTCCAACTCAGTAGCCCGCTTGAATCCTTTGAGTTCTGGATGCTCCCGCAACAATGTCATGGGGTGAGGTCCTAGCGTCAGGCCGGTATAACGGTAATCGTTAAACATGTCTTCGGTCACGGAAGGGGCGTTCAACAAGGCGGCATCCTGTGGTTTTGGACTAGCCGCCGCGCCGTGGGAATTGGTTAGTTGTTCCAAGGGCAGCGGGGCAGCAATTCCAGTGACATCCCAATGGGCTTGATGGCGATGCCCGGCCAGCCGAGAAAGAGCGCCAGAGCGTGCTAAAAACCCTAGTTGTTGATCGTTTAAATCGGCACCCCGAGCTAATTCCTGGGCGTTACTAAAGGGCTGTTGTAGTCGTGCTTGGGTAATGCGTTCTGCGGCCTCAGCGTTGAGTCCCTTGATCATCCGCAGTCCTAAGCGCACTGCAGGCTCGTCGCCTGCGCGTGTGGGTGGCTCCAAGGTATGATCCCAAGCACTAATGCACACATCCAAGGGCCGCACTTCTACGCCGTGGCGCTGGGCATCCTGTACCAGTTGAGACGGGGAATAGAAGCCCATGGGCAGCGCGTTAAGTAACCCGCAGTAAAATGCACTGGCACGATGGCATTTCAGCCAAGCCGAGATGTAGACCAGCAAGGCGAAACTGGCGGCATGGGACTCTGGAAAGCCGTATTCCCCAAATCCCTTCATTTGATTGAAAATTCGTTCGGCGAACTCTTGGCTGTGGCCGCGTTCGCGCATGCCATTAACCAGCTTTGCTTCAAAGTGATCTAAGCCGCCGCGTTTTTTCCACGCCGCCATAGCGCGGCGCAGTTGATCCGCCTCGCCGGCGCTGAATCCTGCCGCAACCATAGCTAGCTCGATAACTTGTTCCTGAAAAATAGGAATTCCTAGTGTGCGCTCCAATACTCTTCGTACGCCGGGACTGGCATAGCTAACAGGTTCTAACCCCTGCCGGCGCCGCAGATAGGGGTGCACCATGTCACCTTGAATGGGGCCTGGTCGCACAATGGCCACCTCAATGACCAAGTCGTAAAAATTATGGGGCTTAAGCCTTGGCAACATGGCCATCTGCGCACGTGATTCCACCTGGAACACTCCCACGCTGTCACCACGCTGGAGCATGGCGTAAGTGTCTGGATCTTCTGCTGGAATATCCTGAATGGTCAAAGGTGGGGCCCCAGGAGTGTTGAACTGAGCCAACGCTAAGGCTTTGCGAATCGCGGTCAGCATGCCAAGGGCGAGCACATCAATTTTCAACAGACCTAAAGTTTCTAAGTCCTCTTTATCCCACTGAATCACGGTGCGATCCGGCATGCTGGCATTTTCAACGGGCACCAACTGAGCCAAAGGGCCGGCAGAAATCACGAAACCGCCCACATGCTGGGACAGGTGCCGGGGAAACCCTAAAATAGCCTCAAAGAAATGCAAAAACTGCTGGGTTTGGGGGCTTTGGGGGTCTAAGCCGATACCGCGCAGCCGCTCATCTAAGACGTCTTTTTTATCCCACCAAGCTAAGGACTTCGAGAGTAAGTCCAGAACGCCAGAATCAAGGCCAACGGCCTTGCCCACATCGCGAATTGCGCTGCGGGGACGGTAGGTAATCAACGTGGCGGCTAAGGCCGCTCGGTCACGCCCATAGCGTTTGTAAATGTACTGAATTACCTCTTCACGGCGTTCGTGTTCAAAGTCTACGTCAATATCCGGGGGCTCTTGGCGCTCCATGGAAATAAAACGCTCGAACAGCAGATGCATGCGGGCGGGATCGACTTCGGTAATAAATAGGCAGTAGCACACGGCAGAATTGGCTGCAGAGCCTCGACCTTGGCACAAAATATGTTGGCTACGCGCAAATTGCACAATGTCTTGTACGGTTAAAAAATAGTGTTCGTAGTGCAACTGCGCAATCAGATCGAGCTCTTTTTCAATCAGCGTCACCGTGTCTTCGGGTATGCCGCTGGGCCAGCGCTCCCGGGCGCCGTCATAGGTCAGCTGGCGCAGATAGGCGCTGGGCGTCAGATGAGGGGGCACCAGATCCTTGGGGTACTGATAGCGAAGCTCATCCATGCTGAATTCGCATTGATCCGCAATAATCATGGTTTGCCGGAGCATTTCTTCAGGGTAGAGCTGTTGTAGGGTCTCAATGGGTCGCAGGGTGCGTTCGGCATTGCAAAAGCCTTGATAGCCAAGTTCCTGAATATTGGTCTTTAAGCGGATGGCGGTTACCACGTCTTGCAGCGGCTGACGCTGGGGGATATGCGTATGTACGTCGTTTACCGCCACGATGGGCAGATTTAAGGTGGTTGAAAGCGTAAGCGCATTAGCGGTTTTGCTTAGATCTTGACCGTCGTGAAAGAGGCCAAGGCCAATCCAAAGTCGGGGCAACAAGGTTTTGAGCTCGGCGCCAATGTTCTTAAGTTGTTCAATTGGCTGGCCCTCACAAACCCAAATTGCTAGACAATCGCTTAACCCTACCTGCAAATCCGCACACCCTAAATAATAGGAGCCTTTTTCGGACCTTCTTCTTAACTTACTGATAAGGCTAGATATTTGCCCGTAGGACTGGCGGTTTTTAGCCAATAAAATCAAGCGGGAAGGGGGCGTGGCCTCGTTGTTTGACGTCAGATCCTGCAAAATAAATTCTGCGCCGCAGATCAGCTTGACCCCACAGGCCTTGGCTGTTTTGTGGGCCTTGACCAAGCCGGAATAACTGCATTCATCTGTAATCGCGATGGCTTGATAGCCCATCTCACTGGCTTGTTGGACCAGTTCTTCCGGATGAGAAGCTCCCCGCAAAAAGCTGTAGTTACTAATGCAATGAAGTTCTGCGTAAGGAATTGGCAGGATATGACGGCCAGGATTGCCAAAATGTTGACCAAGATACTTGCCAAGATACAGGGGCACTTGATCGCGTATTTGGGTGGAGACCGCAGGTGTTGAGTAGCGCTGATGAGGATTGTCTGTACTCATATCAGGCAAAGTACCCGTGTAGATACCAAGTGTCAGACTGGCCCGGCCCAGATCCCGTTTGGCCGGTTTGATAGACCCAACACAAGGCTCCCTGAACATGCCGCGCGACGTAATAGTCTCGATACTGCCAACCACGCCCTGTGCTGACGGATGCCCCCAAGGCCTGAGACTGGGTCAGGCGCTCGGGTCCCTGTAGCAAGTGCAAGTGCTGTGCTGGTACTCGCTGAGGCTTTTGAAACAGCCATAGAGGCCGCTGTCCGCGCAGCAGGGCGGCACTGCGTGTGCTGGTAGCGACAGGGTCCGCTTCAGGTGGGGAAGGAACTTGTCGAGACAGTCCGGCATGGGGCTGCCAAGCCCTTTCCGGGCTATGTTGAGACTTAGATTGTAAGTTGAAGCAGGCCTTTGTGCCTAAGCGGCTGGTCAGTTCATCCACTAGCTCACTGACCGCTAGGGTTGCACTTGCCGTGCTACCAAACAGGTCTTGATTGTTATTTAACCAGGGTTGGGCCAGAGTCACTTCGAGTTTTATAGAGAGTACTTCCGCCGGCAATTCCGTGCTTTCAAGCTTAAGAGCGCTGAGTTTTAGGATGTCCTGATGGCGCTGTCGCCCCTGACCAAAACGTATCGACAGTTCCGTTGCCTGACCTTTGAACGGCGCAAAATGCCAGCACAGAGCCGTGCAGCCTTGTTGGTGGGCGATCAGCCAGTGTTCCAGCTGTTTAGCCAAATACGGCATAGGGCCGTGCAACAGCACGCCCTTACTGTTGATGGGCTTGAGCAAATGCTGCTGACGACAAAAGTGGCTTGTGGGACGGATATTTCGTCGAGGATCCGGCAGTTCACCCTGTAAGCGCCCAATGTATTGAGTCAGGCACTGTCCTAGCCGTTTTCCTAAACCTGAGCGCGGTAATTGGACCAGTTGTCCTAAGGTATAGATACCCATATTGCTCAAGCGTTCTAAGTTACGCTGACTAAACCCTTGGTCCAGCAGTTCAAGGACATACAAGGGCACGTCGTATAGTCGTTTTTTTTGCCCTCGAGCTAGGGCAATGGCTGCCTTTGGGGTGGCTGCGCATCGCGCTATGGCCATATACCCCATGTCTTTGCACAGGGTTAAAGCATCATTGCTAATGACATCATCATTACCCCAAAGCATGCGGCTTGCTCTAATTTCCAGCACGACACAGTCCGGTGGCTCCAGGCTGACCATGCTGCTGTAGCGATATAAGGCTTGGGCCAGATCCGCTAAGTGCGCTTGCTCCTGCTGGGTGTCACGCTCGAAATAAGCCAAGTCAGAGCTGATGCTGTAGGCCGTTGCCAAGGTACAGCCGGGCAAAATGCCAGCAGCTTCCGCCGCCGGATTAATGTGGCTAACACGGTGTTCATCTATGACCACTTGGGGCTGTGAATCGGGTAGCCCCTGCAGGTGAAACACATCTAAGGCTAAGGCTGGGAAGTACAGGGCTAGCCATTGAGTAGCACCCTGCAGGGTGGCTCTTGCTGGAAGCACCCCGTTGCCAGATTGGACGGCTTTGGTTGTATGGACTGGATCGGATGACATGATGAAACGGATGCTTTATCTCTGTTAACTGTTCAGGTGTATAAGGATCACTTGCTTTAGGGCTAATGCAGGCCCCCTAAGGGTTTAGTGGGCAAGACGTCCTGTTCTAATTGACCGCGTTCGTAGGCGAAATCGGCGAATAGCTGGGCATCAGTAATAGCCGAGCCAACATCGGCGGGTAATGCCGCTTGTTCCGTTTCTTGTTTCGTTTCCGGTTTTATCTCTTGTTCTGTTGCGGGCTCTCTTACACGCTCTTGCGCGCGTTCTTGGGCCTGTTCGTGTTCCAGTTTTTGCCAAAGCGCTAACTGTTTGTGCAAGGGTTCCATTGCTTGATAGCGAGTAACGTTGAGGGAAAGCCGGATATTTGGCATGGGCCAGCCGCCCTTACGTTTGACAATGTCCACGGCAAGTTCATCGACGCTGTCTACTGGTCGCAGAGCCAGTCGTAATTCCGCCAAGCTAGAGCGTGCAACCGCATCGATGGGGCGAAAAAATACCGCCAACGTGTGGCCGCTGCGCGCGGCTAACTGGACACGGCGGGTTTCCTTGATATTGAGTTTGCGCTCTTCTGGCCATGCCAGTACCGCAGCACAGCCCCCTGATAGGCAGCAACGCTCCATACTCCACAAGGTTTCTTCGTGGGTTTGAGTCTGTACTACCAGTAAATTGTGGGGATTGACGCCAAAAGCATCTAAGGCCGCGGCATAGGGTATGAAGGGCGGGTTGATCCATACCACATAACTCGTTTGCGTCAGGCTTTCTAAAATCGGTAACAGTAATCGCAACTCGCCGATACCGGCATGAGGCAACAGCAAATCTACTAAACCTTGTTGAGGCCAGCCGCCGCCTTGAAGCTGGCTGTCCAACTCTGGGTGTCCGCTTGATAGCGTAGAACTGTCGTGGCTAGTGCCTGATCGATTCAGCAGGTCCTTACCTCGCCAGAGCAGCGGGTGGTTCAACAAATTTGAGTTCGACTGGGTTGGCATAGTAATGATGGGTTAATCTCGAATACTGTTTATTTATACAGTATTGATGCCTTGGCTGTCTATGCCGTCACCGTTTAGCTCCTAACTCTTGATGAATAAGCGGTAAATCTATGTCTTCGTACCCGTGGCACTGGTTATTTTCCGGAGCCTTCTTCAGACTGGGATTCCCAGACCCTCGATACGTTCAGGATCACCCAGGTTATTTGCCGCCACTTTTAGAATGAGGCGATAACAGCGGTAGGGTCGGTTTGATTACAGCTAGGAATTAAAAATGGATTTTGATTACGACTTGTTTGTTCTGGGGGCAGGATCCGGAGGCGTGCGGGCTAGCCGCATGTCCGCCAGCTATGGGGCAAAGGTCGCCGTGGCTGAATCCATGTTTCTTGGTGGTACCTGTGTCAATGTAGGCTGCGTACCAAAAAAGCTCTTTGTATACGGTTCGCACTTCCACGAAGATTTCCAAGACGCTAAAAACTACGGCTGGGATGTTCCCCCTAGCACTTTTGACTGGCCAACACTTAGGGATAATAAAACTAAAGAAATCAGCCGATTGAATGGAATTTATAATAGTTTACTTGATGATGCGGGGGTGACTCTTTACAACCACCACGCACGCTTGCTAGATCCTCATACCATTCAGGTCGGCGATGAAACCGTTACCGCTCGCTACATTCTTGTGGCCACAGGTGGCTGGCCCGTCATGCCCGATATCCCTGGTATTGAACACGCCATCAGTTCCAATGAGGCGTTCTATCTGCCCGAATTCCCTGAGGCAGTCACCGTTGTGGGCGGTGGTTATATTGCGGTGGAATTTGCTGGGATCTTTGCTGGCCTGGGAGCCAAAACCACGTTGATATATCGCGGCGAGATGTTTCTGCGGGGCTTTGATGATTCCATTCGTCGTTTCGTCAAAGATGAGATAGAAAAGAAAGGTGTGGAGCTGCTCTTTGAAACCGAAGTAACGGCCATACACAAACAAGCCGATGGTTCATTACAGCTGGATTTGACCTCCGGCACGACCTTGGCCGCGGACACACTGTTGTGCGCTACCGGCCGCAGCCCAAAAACCCAAGGTATTGGGTTGGAAGAGGCCGGGGTGGCCTTGGGTGATAACGGCCAGATTCTCATCAACGATGACTACCAAACCAATGTGGACAACATTTACGCCATCGGCGATGTGACCGACAAAATCCAGTTAACGCCGGTGGCCATTGAAGAGGCCATGTGTTTGTCCAGCAACCTGTTTACCGACGCCCCAACGCGCCGGATGGATTATCAGAACATTGCCACCGCAGTTTTTTGTCAGCCCAATATCGGTACCGTGGGTTTGACCGAAGCCGAAGCTGCAGCAGACCACGCCGGCGATTTAGACATATATGAGTCTCAATTCAAACCCATGAAGCACACCATTTCCGGAAGGGATGAGCGTACGTTGTTGAAGATGATTGTACGCCGCAGCACGGATCGGGTGTTGGGTGTCCACATGGTGGGCCCGGACTCCGGTGAAATAGTACAGGGGCTGGCCGTCGCCATGGTGGCTGGTGCGACCAAGGCGCAGTTTGATGCCACCGTGGGCATTCATCCCACGGCTGCAGAAGAATTTGTCACGCTTCGAAGCGTTAGCCGTCAGGCATAAAACAGGAGAACCATTGTGAATAGACCCACGTTCAGTCGCTCTCTAGCGAGCAGCCTGCTCCTTTCAAGTCTTATTCTAGGCAGTGGCATGGCCCAAGCTAAGAATGTGGTTTTCTTCCTTGGCGATGGCATGGGTATCAGCACCGTTACTGCGGCAAGAATTTTTGCGGGCCAAGCCCAAGGAGCCACCGGCGAGGAGCATGACCTCGCCTTTGATCGCTTCCCCCACTTGGCCTTGATTAAAACCTACAACACCGATGCTC
>ERZ1047472.2009-NODE-2009-length-14975-cov-4.361863_pt1 | contig 14975 bp, 9 predicted proteins | sample MGYA00383095_ERZ1047472 | MGnify/ENA primary metagenome ERZ1047472 (study PRJEB29581, sample SAMEA5548365) | metagenome | biome: marine; feature: coastal; material: water | depth 1 m | study: Short-term variability in the microbial, nano- and picoplankton...
TGGCGAGATAAGGAAGACGGAAAGGAAATCGATAGCGCCGGCAAACTCGTCACCGGAGAAACGTTCTCCAATATTATGGAGCTCAAAACCATCCTTGCAGGTTCCCGAAAACAAGATTTCTACCGCTGTCTCACTGAAAAGCTTCTAACCTATGCCCTTGGCCGGGGGGTTGAATACTACGATGCTCCTACCATTGATGCGATCATGGCGCGGCTCCTAAAGGATAGTGGCGGAATGAAGGATCTCATTTACGCTATCACCGAAAGCGTTCCATTTCAGAAACGGCGTGGAGACGGTAGCACTTTTTAACTGGCCAACTCTTAAAGCCCATTTAATCCTAATCTCCAAAATTTCCCAACCAACAAGTCCCATGAACAAACCATCGATTAACCTTGGGCGTCGTGCATTTCTCCGCGGCCTTGGTGCCAGCGTAGCCCTCCCTTCCTTCCGATCTCTTGGCACCGAGGTCAGTGCGGTTGCCTCAACACGAGGTCTTACGGCGACCGGAGCACCCTTACGCATGGCATATCTCTATGTTCCAAATGGCGTAATCATGGACAAATGGCGCCCTGAAGGAACAGGTTTAGATTTCAAATTTAATGAATCGATGAAGTCTCTCAATGACTTCAAGAATGACCTGCAAATTATCAAAGGTCTGGAACAAGCCAACGGCTGGGCCGGACTCGATGGTGCCGGTGATCACGCTCGCGGCGGCGCAACATTCCTTACCGGCGCGCGACCGCGAAAAACCGCAGGCTCGGATATCCATCTTGGCGTTTCAGTAGACCAAATGGCTGCAAACTACATTGGTTCGGAAACCCGCCTCCGCTCTCTCGAGCTATCCTGCGACGCAGTGCGCAAGTCAGGCAATTGTGACTCTGGCTATTCTTGTGCTTACCAATACAACTTGTCCTGGCGTTCCTCAACTCAACCCATGACTCCGGAGTCGAATCCTCGCCTCGTTTTCGAACGATTGTTTGGAGGAGGCACCAACGCAGAGCGACAAAAGGGCCTAGCGAAACGCCGAGCCGAAAAACGATCTATCCTGGATATTGTGATGGAGGACGCCAAATCGATGAACAGCGACTTGGGCCGAAACGATCGCAACAAGCTTGATGAATATATGGCCGGTGTCCGTGAGATAGAGAGACGGATTGAGAAATCTGAGAGCTTTGGTCCTCCGCCAGAGCCGGGAGTCGATGCTCCCGACGAAGGAGTGCCAGGCGAATATCAGGAACACATTCGTTTACTCTTCGACATGCTACTTTTAGCCTTCAAGACCGATCAAACCCGAATTTCTTCTTTCCTACTCGCCCACGATGGGAGTAACCGGAGCTTTTCGAAACTCGGTTTTAACGAAGGTCATCACAGTCTCTCACATCACCGGCAGGCCAAGGACAAGATGGATAAAATCGCCAAGATTGATAATTTTTACACCCAACAATTGGCCTATTTCCTAAAGCAAATGAAGTCCACCGAGGATATTGATGGTAACACTCTCCTTCATAATTCAATGATTGTATGGGGAAGTGGTCTCTCGAATGCCGATCGACACACCCACGATGATCTTCCAATCATTTTGGCTGGAAACGCTGGCGGAAAATTCCAAACGGGCCGACATGTCGAAATTCCTGATAATACTCCTCTGAACAATCTCTACATGAGATTACTCCAAGAAGCTGGCGCTTCAGTCGATCGAATTGGAGATTCAAGCGGTCTACTCAGGCAGGTTTAATAAGTCTTACCCTCCCCTTCGCTTCTGGAATGGAACGCTCTCGATGATCATAACAACTAGATCTTTAAGATTCCCCTCTCCTTTGTTGAGTTTTTGCACCAAAGTTTCGATTGTCACCGCATCAAAATACTTCGGCCCCCTCCCGATTGCATAGGTAAGAAGTTTTTCACTGAGACAGCGGTAAAAGTCATCCCGCCGTTCATCGGCCAGCACCTTCTTAAGCGCAACGATATCACTAAACTTTTCGCCGGTAATCAGCACGCCTGAAGAATTAATCGGCTGACCTGATTCTTGACTTCGGAATTGCCCGATCGCATTGAAGTTTTCGAGGCCCAAACCAATGGGATCCATACGCTTATGACAGCTTGCACAAAGGGGCTTTTCCCGATGAACTTCCATCATTTGACGCATCGTAAGCAGCTTATCCTCATGCTCCGAAACTTCTTCTAGTTCCGGGACATCGGGTGGAGCTGGGGGTGCCGGAGTCCCTAAAAGATTATCTAGAACAAAGAGTCCGCGCTTCACCGGCGAAGTACGAGTCGGATTAGAGGTCACAAGAAGGAAGGTGCCTTGACCTAAAATACCACCGCGCTGGGGGTGTTCGTGTAAATCAACGAGTCGGTGCTCTGAACCAAGCACCCCCGGCACATCATAAAATTCCGCAAGTCTTTCGTTCAAGAAGCTGTAACGCGCTGAGATCAACTCCTTGATCGGCCGATTATTTTTAAGAATAAACTCAAAAAAGAGCTCTGATTCCTCCTTCATATCACTTCGAACTCGCCCATTAAAAATCCGATCCGCTTCACGCTGATCCTTAACCCCCACTACCCGTTTGGAATCAATTGAGATATTTTCGACATCCCTTGCCTGCAACCATTGCCCTACAAAATTGTTCACGAACCGACGAGATTTTGAACTTGCGATCATCCGATCAATTTGAACCCCGAGATTATCACGAAGTTGGTTTTTGAAAGCGAGACTCAGCAATTCGTCATCAGGAACTGAACTCCAAAGAAAGAAGGAAAGTCGAGCCGCAAGAGCATACTCATCCAACATTACCGATTTTCCGCTGTTGTTGGGTTCCGGTTGTATCTCCGCGCGAAACAAAAAACGTGGCGAGGCTAACACAGCCGTCATGGCATGTTTAATTCCATCCTCAAAACTTTGACCAGGCGATTGGTCCACCTGCATCGCCATTTCCACAAGACGGGCTACAGTATCTCTATCAAGGGGACGTCTAAATGCTCGACTCACAAAACTTCGCATAATTTTTCGCGCATACAATTCCCGCTCACGCAACTTTTCGGGAGCTGGTCCATCGACCATGATCATACTGTATCCTTTTGGATATTCTTTATAACTTCCATTAAGTGGTCCTCGGATCGTAACCCCTTTTAGCACTACAGACTGTTCGCCTTGTCCTTCACCAGGAGAATTTTTCGGTCTTATCCTTATTTCAACGGTATTGCTTCCCTTTATCAAATCCGCTTGTCCACCCATCTTAATCGTATCACGTTGATCCCAGCCCACAGTCCGCTCCGCAATTTTTTTACCATTCATCCAAAGCTCCAGTCGGGCCCTTTGATTAGTCAAACCACGAATCGCATAATCAAGAGTAACCTGATAAACCCCCTTCACAGGAGCATCACCTTTCAAATAGACTTTCCGCTCCTCCTTAAATTTCATCCAATCTGCCTGGTGGACTTCATCTCCATCCTCCCGAAACCGACTTCCTTCAAAAAAACGAACTGGAGTCTGTAGGACAGCCCCCTTGGGGAGGGCTTTCTCAGCAACTGTCGAAGCAGCTTCCAAATACTTCTCCATAAGAAGCGGTGAAATCGATAAAACATCCCCGATGGTATCGAAACCATATCCCGTATCGTCAGCCGGAAATTTTTCCCAAGTTTCATACTCCACACCGAGCAGATCCTTGATAGCGTGGTGATACTCAACTCGATTTAACCGGCGAATCGTCACCCGCCCCGGATCCGGATTATTAGGGTCCAGTTTAAACACCCGCTTTTCGATCCATCCCATAAGCTGGCGCTTTTCCGCGAGATCAGGTTGATCCTTTTTAGGCGGGGGCATGATCTGGGAGCGCACATTTCGCCAAACCGCTAGCCAGTGTTCAATATCATCGAGATGTCCCGAAAGGTCATCATATTCGTCCATCGTGAAATCTCCTTTCGAGGCACCATCCCCGTGGCAGTCGAAGCAATAATCCTCTAAGATCGGCTTGATCTCTTTCTCAAACGTCACATCACCTGCAGCTAAAACCGGCATGAGTAAAATGGCTAAAAATCGCATCATCGTGGAATATCATACGTGTGAAAAAAGCATTTTCTAATTCGTAATCCTGCAAAAGTTTCGGTATCGTTCTTGAACGAAATATCTCATTTTCCTCACTACCGCTTATGGGGTGTTTGGATCCACTTTCTTGAACACTAGATGAAGGCTCTTGTTAAATCAGAAGCGGCCTCCGGCCTCACTCTCACCGAAGTCCCGCAACCCGTTCCCGGGCCCCGCCAAGTCTTGATTCAAATAGATCGCACTGGTATCTGCGGCACCGACCTTCATATTTATAATTGGGATTCGTGGGCCCAGAAAACAATTCCGGTTCCCCTGGTGATCGGACATGAATTCGTCGGTCGGATCGTGGAAATCGGCAATGATGTCGACTTTCTTAAGATCGGAGATCTCGTCTCGGGTGAAGGTCACTTAATCTGCGGTCGTTGCCGAAACTGCCTTGCCGGACGACGTCACTATTGCAAAGACACACTCGGAGTTGGCGTCAACTCGCCAGGAGCATTTGCTGAATTCATGGTCCTGCCTGCCACTAACGTCTGGAAACTCGCGCCTGAGGTGTCCAAGGACAGCGCGGCAATTTTTGATCCTTTTGGTAACGCTACACATACTGCTCTAACCTTTCCCTTACTTGGGGAAGATGTTCTCATCACAGGTGCGGGGCCAATTGGTTGTATGGCAGCCGGGATCGCAAGACACGCAGGCGCGCGACACGTCGTTGTAACCGATTTAAACCCCAAACGCCTCGCCCTCGCCAAAAAACTGGGTGCCACCCGCACCGTCAACGTCACCAACGAAAAAATCTCCGAAGTTCAAACAGATCTCCGGATGACAGAAGGCTTCGATGTCGGGCTTGAAATGTCCGGTAATAAAGAAGCTTTCAATGATCTGATCGCCAATATGCGTCATAGCGGTCAAATCGCTTTGCTCGGAATTCCTGAGCACGGTATTAGTATTGACTGGAATCAGGTCATTTTCAATTCACTGACTATTCAGGGGATTTACGGGCGGAAAATGTATGACACCTGGTATCAGATGACTTCAATGATCCAATCAGGACTTGAAATCGAATCAGTGATCACACATCGCTTCGAATACACAGACTTCGAAAAAGGATTCGCCGCCATGAACGAGGGCTCCTGCGGTAAAGTTCTTCTCCATTGGGCCGATCTCGGCTAACTTAAACACGATTTTTTACCAATGCTTACTTCGCAGTTTCAAAATCAGCTTTCCGATACGCTTGATGAGATCAAATCGGCTGGTCTCTACAAATCTGAGCGCAAAATTGCATCTGCTCAAGATGCGGAAGTCACGCTTGAGGATGGTCGCCGCGTCATCAACATGTGTGCCAACAACTACCTTGGTCTCTCTAACCATCCCGAAGTTCGTGAAGCTGCTCGTTCGGCAATCTCAGAGCACGGCTTTGGCCTCGCTTCAGTTCGTTTTATTTGTGGAACGCAAACCCTGCACCGCCAGCTTGAGGAAAGGCTCAGCGAATACCTCGGCACCGAGGAGACCATTCTTTATCCCTCATGTTTCGACGCAAACGGCGGGCTCTTTGAGACCATTCTGACTGCAGAGGACGCCGTAATTTCTGACTCACTCAATCATGCGTCAATCATTGATGGAGTTCGTCTCTGTAAGGCAAAACGCTACCGCTATACCAACAATGACCTTGTTGATCTTGAAAAGCAACTTCAGGAAGCTGATGCGGAAGGAGCGCGTCATAAACTCATCACCACCGACGGCTCCTTCTCAATGGATGGTGTCATTGCCGATTTGGCCGGGATTCACGCTCTAGCTGACAAATACGACGCTCTCGTCCACTTTGACGACTGCCACTCGACCGGATTTCTTGGGGCCACCGGCCGCGGAACTCATGAACATTGCGGACTCATGGGAAAGATCGATCTGACCACTGGCACACTAGGCAAGGCTCTTGGGGGGGCATCGGGCGGATACACTTCAGGCAAAAAGGAGATCATCAATCTCCTCCGCCAACGGTCTCGACCCTACCTCTTTTCTAACAGTATCGCTCCTCCAATCGTTGCCGCTTCTCTCAAGGTTCTTGAGCTCCTTACCGAGTCCACCGAACTGGCTGACCGCGTCAAAGACAATACGAAATACTTCCGCGAAAACCTCGCTTCGACAGGTTTTGATATCTTAGGTAAAGAGCATCCAATTTCTCCGGTCCTCCTTGGTGATGCCGACCTGTCTCAACAATTTTCGGCAAAACTCCTAGACAGAAACATCTACGCCATCGGCTTCTTTTTTCCAGTGGTTCCACAAGAGAAAGCCCGAATCCGAACCCAAATCTCGGCAGCCCATACCACGGAGCATCTTGATCAAGCTCTAGAGGCCTTTATTGCAGTGGGGCGTGAGCTCGGAGTTTGTCCGTAAAAGCACCCGGCCAAAAAAGACCCCGTGAAGGACTCAGCGGTTCGACACGGGGTTTCTTTTCAGAGTCGCAAAAAGCTATTCATCATCAAGGTTACGAACCCGGTAAAATTTCTTGGCTGCAGCCGGAGGAAATATTGGCGCGGTTACGGTCGTCTCATTGGCCCCTCCAGCACCCACAAAATCATTAAGTTCAAGCCATGGATCTAAGAGACCATCTGATTCTTCAAGCGCGTAAGTTGTTCCTGCTACAGTCCCTCCCACCACGAATGAAAGTTGATTACCATTACGGGAAAAAGACAAGATTTCGAGACCTCCACCACCCAGTCCGGGAACCGGTGAAATTGTCCCGTCTGCAAGCCCTTTAATCAGCTGTGGCCCCATTGAAACTTCCCAGACTCCAACATCATTAATTTGACCCAAAAAGTGGTTACCTGTTGCATCAAACACACCAGCTCCCCCGATATTGAAAAAGAAATCAGAGGCATTAAGCGGGGTTGCTGCATTCCCAGTTGCCACGGCCTCACCATTGATAAAGATCGTTCTTCCAGTCGAGTCTCCCACAAAAGCGATATGGACCCACTCCTCCGAAGGTGAAAGCGGTGCATTAAGCGCGCCACCAGGATTAGACCATAGGTGAACATTTGAAGGAGCGCTAAAGCCGAATTCAAGAATATCATTCTGACCAAACAACCCAGAACGGTTCGCCTGATCGAATGGAAAACGAATCCAACCTGCCATCGTAAATTCGCCAATGTTATCTAAGGTCATTGATGTCGTAACGGCATCGTCGATTCCATCCAGATCGATAGCAAAGTCACCAGGAATTCCAGAGTGGCCCTCGACATATGTGGCATTGCCAAGAACAGCGCCATTGTTACCGTTTGGCGATAGATCGGCCGTGACTGTCTCTCCTTGATCGTCGAATGACCAAAAACCAAGAGGAGTCGGAAATTGCGGTTTGCTAGACGGGTCGGATGGATCAGTATTCCCGGCCAATTCCTGTTCATCAAAGTATCCATCCGAATCAGTATCGTGGGCGTTGGGATTTGAACCGGTCGCTCCTGCACCTCCGAAATTCCCGTCATTCGTTTCTACCCCATCGAGTAACGTGTCATCATCTGAATCCGGATCAAGAGGGTTCGTTCCAGTCTGAGTCGCACTTACCCAAATCCCAGTGTTGTCTTCATAACCGTCAAGAATGCCATCTTCGTCGGAATCATCATTTTGGGGGTCAGTTCCCCGCTGGAATTCAGCCAGATTACCAGAGTTATCAGAGTCAGGATCACCAGCAGCTCCGTTGTTCACATCTGTAGTTCCATCATCGTTGGGATTAAGGCCGTTACTGACTTCATATCCATCGTTAAGACCATCATCGTCCGTATCTGATTTAAGAGGATTTGAACCTGATTGATCCTCATCGACAAAGATAGCGCTATTGTCCTCTGCTCCATCAAGCAGACCGTCGTTGTCAGTATCATTTTTAATAGGGCTTGTTCCAGTGTTTGTCAGGTCTACGAAGACTCCGGTATCAGTCTCGACCTCATCTCCATAGCCATCGCCATCTGAATCAGCCAGAAGCGGGCTTGTCCCAGCTGTTTGCTCCTCAAGGTTCGATAGTCCATCGCCATCGGGATCCCCTTCTGCCCCATCGTCGCCTTGATCACTCTCAGGATCAAAGCCATAGGCCTTTTCCCAACCATTCAGGAGACCATCACCATCATCGTCCTCGCGCGCCCCCGCGCCCTCGCTCGTGATCGCGACTTCAGCAAGACCAGTGCGAAACCCACCGTGATTTGCGGTTAGATGAAGTCCAATATACCGAGCTCCCGAAGCGCCCGAGATATCAAAAACCTCTCCAGGATCACCGAATTGAATTCCCTGAGCAAGATTGTTTCCAGTGCTAAGCTGAGTCCAACCACCACCTCCAAAGCTGTAGGGCGTGACTGCCCCGCTTTGAACTGGGATCGTTTCAGTAGGCAGAGTGGCGTAGTAAATATCAAAAGTGCTCGTTCCTCGATCGAGAGCATTGCCCTCTTGGACATTCCAGAGATACATTTGGTCGAGACCAATCGTGGGGGCTCCTAAATCAATAATAGCCCAAGTATTGTCGGCCGAGTTATCGGCGGAGAAGCCCTGCCAGTCATCAGCCCAAGCAGTGCTACTAATTGTCCAGGTCGAAGGATCTTCAGGATCAACCTTTGCCATACCACTACCATCAGCAATTTTCAAAACCGAGCCGTTCGCATCAAAGCTATCTCCTTGATGAAAAGCAAAGACTTCTGCGATTGGAACAACCTTCCCCTCACCCGGTTCGACAGGTGGATCCGGAGGTCCAATCTCGCCGGGCGTGATAGCGTCCGGATCTGCAACATCACTGAAAGCGACCTCAGCAAACCCAGTTCGAAAACCCCCGTGATTACTTGTTAACTTAAGTCCAATGTAGCGAGCCCCGGCAGCGTCCGAAATATCATAAGCCTGTCCAGCGTCACCATTCTGAGTTCCCATTTCTAACTCAGCGTCTCCAATTGAAGTCCATCCCCCGCTGGTAAAACTGTAGGGGGTAACGGTGCCACCTGTGACGGGTGGCGCAAGTGCCGGATTCGTGGCATAAAACACTTCGAAATCCTTCACTCCTCGATCGAGAGCATTGCCCTCTTGGACATTCCACAAATACATTGTGCTCAAACCTGCAACAGGAGCACCTAGATCCATCACCACCCAAGTATTATCCCCGGTATTATCCGCGGAAAAACCCTGCCAATCATCAGCCCAAGCAGTACTCGCAACTGTCCAAGTAGATGGATCATCGGGATCAATCATATCCATCCCGCTGCCATCAATCGCCTTGAGAAAAGACCCATCGCCATCAAGACTGTCGCCCTGATGAAATGCTTCAATGCCGGTAATGGGAATTTCCCCAGCGCCGCTTGTTGCGCTGAGGGCCAAAACCATCAAGGAAGATCTTAAGAAACAAGACGAAGAGTTGTTGGTAATATTCATAATGTAATTGGGGAATCTGACGAAAATTCTCCGTCATCCGAGCTACTCAAAAGCGTGCCAAATACCCCTACAGGAGAGCAAGTCCATTTCTAACAAATCTGGTTACCATTACCGGCTCCAAAAAATATATTTAGAATATCTAAATTGCTAATCAACCCATACTGATCAGATGGATGATGGCAAAAAAAAACAGGGATATTGCCGAAAAGAGCAGCTTTCAGCGAGACCTGAAAATCTCGCTCAGCAACGATTCCTCGACTAAGCTTGCAAGACCATTGCCCTTGTCCTTTAAGCGCTTCTGAATATCGATTATAGCATAATCATCAACGACCTCCATATGGCGACCGGTCGCGTAAGTGAGGACGGTCGTAATTAAGTGTTTTATAAAAACCTCGGACCGGGCTGACACCAAGATATCCCGAAGCTCGCGAAAATCTTCAAACCCTTCACCCGATGGCATTTCGCCGGAGGAATCGACCTTTAGCTTGGGTGCTTTTTTCACAAAAAGTGGCTTACCTGACCTTCGATAGTGAGTGCGCCATCTTCCTAGTTCATCAAAAGTCTCAAGCCCGAAACCAAGCGGGTCGATCTTACGATGGCACTCGGCACAGGTTTTCGATTCCCGATGCTTCTCAAGACGCTCGCGCAAGGTAGTCGCTCCTCTAATATCGGGCTCGATAGGCGGCACTTCGTCCGGCGGGGAAGGTGGCACCACACCCAGAATATTCTCCGACACAAAAACGCCCCGGGTGACAGGGGATGTATCAACGCCATTGGCACTCACTGTGAGGACAGCTGCCATCCCAAGAATCCCCCCCCTGCGATCTTCTTCATCAAGCTTTACTCGTCTAAATCCATCCTTGAGCCTCAGCGTCTTAGCCTCCGGCAAACGATATATCGCTGCCATATACTTATCAACAAAAGTGAAATCAGCATCTAATAAGGTGACCACTGACACATTTTTCTCCAGTAGATGCGCAAAAAAGTGCCGAACCTCCCCCTTCATAGATGCCGGCCAGTTTTCTGAATAATATCGTCGCGCCCTTTCTCTCGGCGGAGGCATCCCACCTAAATCGCGAAGATTGAGCCAAGAGTCTAAAAAACCTTTCACAAATCCCTTCGAACGATCGTCTTTTAGGAGACGCTTTACTTGTCTCCGAAAAGCTTCTTCTTCTGTTAATTCACCAGAAGCCGCCGTCGCCAACAATTCCCCGTCTGGGGGCCCTGCCCAAAGCGCATAAGAAAGTCTCGAGGCCAAATCGAATGGCTTCAATGCTTGGTCATCTTCCGGGGTGATCTCGCTGAGATAAAAGAAGGACGGCGAACAAAGAATCAGCTTCAATGTATCCAGTGCAGCCTGACGCGGCTCCGCTTTTTCATCGATTCGCTTGCCATAGAAATCATGAACTCGCTTTCGGTCAGATTCATTGAGAGGCCTACGAAATGCTTTCTCCGCAAAGCGATTCAATTGTTCGAGAGCCTTTTCACTCTTAAATCCTTCTTTCCCGAAAATCGCGATCTCCTCCAGAGTTCCATTTTCTTCCTTGATTGGTCCACGCACTTTTACTTCTGAAATCCGGATATGAGGCAATTTCCCTTCGCGCAAAAGAGAAGCACGGCTTACCCCATTGGAAGGATTCTTAAACTCATGTTTGTAGCGCCTATTGAGTTCGAGAACTGAACGCCGCGATTCATAAGGGCCGTTCGGAAAGGTAAACCGCGGCGTCTGACCCTTCTCAAGCCAGACCCTGAACTCAATCCACTCGGGCTTCTTATCCGGCACAACCGCAGTTGCAAGGATAGGCTCGATACGCTGGGGATAATGAATGTGACCCTTCGTAGCATCGCCCGGAACAACTCCTAGGATGAAGGGTTCGCTCAGATCAATCGCGAAGATCTCGGGATCGTAGTGAGTATCGCGGTGCATCCCCTGAACAAGAACCTTGAGATCATAAAGCCCTGAGACCGGGACCCCTTCCAGAAAATCTTCGATATGCCCATAGCTCCCCTGCCGGGTGTCGGTATCTGGCTGTTCATAAACGCAGAGATATTTATTCTTAAAAACCGCCCGATGGGATCCGGCCAGTTCCTCATACTGTTTAAAGTTGTCTGTAAAATGCCAATCTTTTGCCTTCATCTCTAGCTTGCCGAGGCGATTTTTAACTAAGCGATGAGCAGCCTGAAAATATTGGTCGAGCAAAAAACCTGAAGTCACGAGACTCTCACCAATCGTATCGATATGTTGACTGGTCTTCTCCTTGGGAAAATCCAGAGTTAGACCTAGGGTGTCGACTCGGCGCCCAAAAAGAACCTCCAAAGTATTTTCATACTCTCGATTCGAGAGCCTCCGCATTACGGTATTTCCGCCATTACTTTCAAAGCGACCACGGGCAGCTTGAACCTCAGATCTCAAAACTCGCAACACCTCTAGCCGATCCTCATCTTGGGGTTGGTCTTTCTCTTTTGGAGGCATCTCCTTCAGCGTGACTTGATCGATAATCTCACGCGCCATCACGAGATCTTGAATAGTTTCCAAAGGGATTTTCAGGCTCTCAAATTCTCGCTCTCCTTTTTCCGAGGCCGCATCGTGACAGTCGTAACAATAGTTGTGGAGAAAATCGTCCACGATCTCACGAGACGAAGCCGCGGCTCCAGCAAAAGACGAGCCCAGCACAAAAAAACTTAGGAATCCAATAATGACCTTTATTTCAGACATCACCAGCTAAGCGAATCGACCAGTGCTGTTTCCAAAGGAATCAGTCTCGATACCCATGCGCTGCGCCAAGTCAACGTAGAGATTGCACAGGCGAACTTTGTTGAGGCCCTTGGACTCGACTTTCTTAAAATCTCCATGCTTGTATCCACCTCCGGCCACAATGACTGGGAGATCGGAATTGGTGTGGGAATTCCCACTGCCGATTCCACTTCCGAAAAGGACCGAAGTCGAATCGAGAAGAGTCCCTTCACCGTCCTGAATCGATTGAAGACGACCAAGGAATTTTCCATACTGTTCGATTTGGTAGGTCTCTAACTTAATCAGGTCGGTAATAGCATCTGCCTTATTACCGTGGTGTGACAGGCTGTGATAGGATTTATCAATCCCAAGATTTTGAGGCAGGAAAGATCCACCGATCTCGAGAGTGGCGATCCGGGTCGAATCAGTTTGCAGTGCAAGTGCGATCAATTCGTAAAGGATCGGAAGGTCATCTACCGTATTCTTATTCGCTGGCTTATCGAGCGGAGCATTAGGCTTCGGATGATCAGCCCAGCGGCGGCGCAATTCGATACGTTTCTCCACGTCACGAATCGAGGTGAAATATTCGTCTAGCTTTTCGCGATCCTCAAGGTTCACTTTTTTGGAAAGTCCTTTTACCTCATCATTGACAGCATCAAGAATAGATTTCTGGAGTCTATTCTCACCCTTACGCTCCAGCCTCCGTTTTGGACTGTCATTAGAAAAAAGACGATCAAAGAGATCGCCAGGATTTGTGATTGGAGGAACTCGCACCCCCGATCGGGTCCACGACAGCTGACATCCCCCGTGAATCCCACCTTCTGATCCAACTGTCAGGGAAGGGAAGCGAGTTTGGTTACCAACTTTTTCAGCAAGATATTGATCAATCGTAACATTCCCGTTCTTCCGGTCCCGAGCTTCAGAATGAAGCACACCAGACAAGAAGGAATGAACCGCAAAGTGCCCTCCTCTAATTCCATGATCAAGACCACGATAAACAGTCATTTTTTCCCTAAGCGGCTCAAGCGGCTTAAGCAAAATTGTCGATTCATATTCACGGCCTTCAATTGAAGGAAAGAAACTTTTCTGCTGGAAACCAAGAAGGTTTCCGACCGCCACGAAACGCCGTGCGCCAATCCCAGCTCCTTGCGTGGCGTGGACAGTTGCCAGCGAATTAGCAGTCTTTGCTAGTAACGAAGACAAACCAGGTAGGGCAAGCGAAGCCCCTGCTGAGGTCAAAAAAAAGCGGCGGCGATTTAAGGGAGATCTCATGGGATTTACAAACTACGGATAAGAGATCAATTGACTTTCACAACCAACAAAGATCGCGACGCGGAATTTGATATTTCGAGGACTTCTTTATCTCCTTCTAAGGTAAGGCTCAATGTCCCTGCCATCGCATTGACCGAAGACAAAACGAACTCGGTTCCCGGAAGGAGCTTTAGCTCAGAAAGCCATTGCAAAAAGCCCGGCTGATCCTCCCGAACTCGCTTCAAAATATAATGACCGGGCTGGCAATCCGCCAAGGTAGCCGTTCCTTCCTGCGTAATCTCACCATCGGGACTGGGGATTGGAGATCCATGCGGGTCATGAGTAGGATGATGCAACATCTCGTCCATCCGCTTTAGAAGACGATCAGAAACCACGTGTTCTAGCTCCTCAGCATCGTCATGGACCTCCGCCCAGTCCAACTTCATTACTTCCACCAAAAAAGTTTCGATAAGACGATGCCTTCGCAAGACCTGCATCGCGGCTTTACGGCCTTCTTCCTTAAGCCTGACCCCACGACGCGGACGATATTCGACTAAGCCCTTTTTTTCGAGCTGGTTCATCATCGTTGTTGCTGTCCCAGGTGTCACCGAAAGCTTTTCAGCAACGTGACCAATTAAGACAAGTCCACCCCCATCGAGCGCCCCCTGAAGGAACCAGATTGCTTTGAGGTAATTTTCGACAGTGCTGGAAGGCATCTCTATGAAGAAGAGTATCCAAGCTTCTTGGGATTACGAGACGAAACAAAAAGCCCGGACTACTCTCGAAGTAGACCGGGCTGGGTATTTTGATTAGGAAGTCTAAGGACCTAAAAGGAAACCTAGAGCGACTTCTTAAGAGTCGAAGAAGGCTTGAAGCCAACTGACTTGGAAGCATTGATTTGCATTGCTTCGCCTGTCTTTGGATTGCGTCCCATACGGGCCGCACGATTCTTAACCTCAAAAGTTCCGAATCCAATAATTTGGACCTTGGTATCTGATTTCACACCTGCGGCAATGGAGTCAAGAACGGCAGCGACGGAGTCTTCCGCCTGACGCTTGGTTGCTTCATTTCCGAGGGCTTTCTGGACTGCTTCGATTAGTTCACCTTTATTCATAGCGGGACGATCATCTTGCAGGAGTATATTTTGTAAAGCCAAAATAAACCTGAATCCCTTTATTTATAGGGGTTGACGCACCTATAAGTTTTATGATGAACCCTTTTTACCTCAAATACGTGTGCCTAGGGTTATTAGATCGCCAAAATAAATTATTTTTCAATACTTGAACCTTATGGAGCGATTGCCGGACGAGGTGTTACTATCTTCCTGCCAAATTTTAAGGGGAATTCGAGTGACCTTGCCCGACAGGAAGAACCTCGCTCAAGAAATTGAAGATGCCGATCGAGCACAAAGACGAGGCTACTATTTTCCAGATGAAGACGAACGCCTTCGCGAAACTTACCTGAGATATCTCTCGGGGCGTTCTATTCTCTGGCAAATGATCGACGATTTGAGCCCCTTTTTAAAATCGAAGGACCTTAGGATTTTTGGCC
>ERZ1047472.2011-NODE-2011-length-14964-cov-6.389697_pt1 | contig 14964 bp, 10 predicted proteins | sample MGYA00383095_ERZ1047472 | MGnify/ENA primary metagenome ERZ1047472 (study PRJEB29581, sample SAMEA5548365) | metagenome | biome: marine; feature: coastal; material: water | depth 1 m | study: Short-term variability in the microbial, nano- and picoplankton...
GGAGCTTCTTCTGCTGGAGCTTCTTCTGCTGGAGCTTCTTCTGCTGGAGCTTCTTTCTCAGCAGCCGCTGCAGCTTTTGCTTCTTCTTCGGCGGCCTTTGCTGCTTCCTCTGCTGCTTTTGCGGCCTCCTTGGCTGCCTCTTTTGCTTCTTCCTCAGCCTGCTTGCGTGCTTCTTCTTTCTCAGCCTTATCTTTTATAAGTTGCTCAGCTTTTGCGCCAGGCTTTCCTTTTACTGGGTTATGCCCAGCTTTCCACTCCCAAACTCCCGCTGCACCAAGGAAGCGTGCAACGCGTTCCGTTGGTCTGGCTCCCTTATTTAACCATTCCTTACATTTCTCAATGTCAAGAACTACTCTATCTTCTGAGGACTTTGGAAGCATCGGGTTGTATTTGCCTACAATTTCTATGAATCTACCATCGCGGGGAGCGCGGGAGTCCGCAACTACCACACGGTAGTAAGGTCTTTTTTTAGCACCATGTCGTGCCAGTCGTATTTTGAGAGCCATAATATTTTCCTTTTAAATGATGGTCAAAACTTATTTTTTCTTATTCCCAAATGGTAGTCCGCCAATCCCTGGTAGGCGCGGTTTTCCACCTCCTAATCCAGGCAGGCCAGAGCCACTCACGGGCATATTTCCTAGTTGCTTCTTAAGCTCTTCAAGCTGCAAATCATCGGCTGCAGGCAAACCTTTATTATTAACAGAATTTTTAGGTATGCCGCCCGGCATCCCTCCCATTTGCTGCATCAGTCCCGCCATGCCGCCCTTACCCATTTTTTTCATCATATCGGACATCTGCCGATGCATTTTTAAAAGCTTATTAACCTCTTGTACAGACATACCAGAACCTGCTGCTATTCTGCGTTTACGAGAAGCCTTTAAAATAGAGGGCTTTTTTCTTTCTTTCTGCGTCATAGACAATATAATTGCCTGCTGTTGCTTTAAAAGATGGTCATCAATTCCTCCGGCAGCATCGATTTGCTTTTTTACCTTTCCCATCCCTGGCATCATCTTCATAAGTCCGCCCATGCCGCCCATTTTTTGCATTTGGCCCAGTTGTTTGGCAAGGTCATTTAAATCAAATGTACCCTTTTCCATTTTCTTAGCCATTTTTTTGGCTTCATTTTCGTCAATTACCTGTGACGCCTTTTCAACAAGCGATACTATATCGCCCTGACCAAGAATTCTGTTTGCTAATCGTTGTGCATCAAAAGCTTCCAGACCATCAAGTTTTTCTCCCGTACCTAAAAACTTAATTGGTAATCCTGTTACAGCTCTCATAGATAGGGCTGCCCCCCCACGTCCATCGCCGTCAATACGCGTAAGCACTAAACCCGTGAGAGGAAGTCGATCATGGAATCGCTTTGCTGTTTCTACTGCGTCTTGACCTGTTAAAGAATCTGCAACCAGTAGTGTTTCAATTGGATTAGTCTTTTTAGCTATGACAGAAACTTCGTCCATTAATTCGTTATTCACAGTAGTGCGGCCAGCTGTATCTAAAACTACAACGTCATAGCCACCTTTCTTACCCTGATCCATCGCTCGTTTGGCGATAGAAAGTGCTGATTGACCTTTAACTATAGGAAGAAAGCCAGTGCCTGTTTGCTCGGCAAGCATGCTTAATTGCTCCATGGCTGCTGGGCGGTTGGTGTCCAAAGAAGCAAGAAGTACTTTTCTTTTACCCCGCTCTTTTAGGAATTTAGCAATTTTACCTGATGATGTAGTCTTACCTGACCCCTGCAATCCTACCATTAATATTGCAACTGGAGATTTTCCTGCAAGGTTTAGTTGAGAGCTGACTGCAGCTGCATCAATATCTTTTTCATCATCAGAGAGTGTACCCCCCAAAGTTTCGACTAGTGCATCATAAACAATTTTTACTATTTGCTGACCAGGTGTGACAGACTTTATTACTCTTTCGCCAACTGCTTCTGCCTTAACCTTTTCGATAAAGCCCTTGACAACAGGGAGTGCTACGTCAGCCTCTAAAAGGGCAATGCGAATTTCACGCATCGCAGATGCCACGTCTTTTTCTGACAGAGCCCCACGTCCAGTAAGGCCGTCAAATATTCCGCTTAATTTGTCACCTAGGGCTTCAAACACTCTTTACTCCATTTGCTCCACACAACTAAGTTCCCGGTGAATGATAACATCAACCAGGTTTCTCCGCCCACATCGTCTCAATAGAGGGTCGCGTAGGTTCAGAGTGCAGTTAAAAGCTGCGTGAATTTTGTGGGCGTATACGAGCCGGCTTTTAAATAGTCAAGCCAAGTAGTTAACAAAACTGATAATGAAAAAACGGCACCCAAGAAGGATACCGTTAATATTTTTATCTGTAAAAGCTAGGCTTTTACTGTGTGGGGCGCTGAAGCGTTCTTCTTTGCAGCATCGACAAGCAATTTAAAAGCATCTGGTTCGTTCCCAGCCATATCTGCTAATACTTTACGGTCTAGCTCAATACCCGCTTTATTAAGGCCATCCATAAAACGGCCATATGTCATCCCATGCTCGCGAACAGCCGCATTTATTCTTTGTATCCAAAGCGCTCTAAACTGACGCTTTTTTAACTTACGGCCAATATATGCATATTGACCTGCTTTTTCGACAGCTTGGTTAGCAATACGGAAAGTATTCTTACGACGTCCTCTAAAACCTTTAGCTGCATCGATAATTTTTTTGTGGCGGGCGTGCTTCGTAACACCGCGTTTTACACGTGACATAACTCGCTCCTATTTCTTCTTAAAGCCGTTAGGCAGGAATTTTTTACGAATAACTCGGGCGTCACTTTCTGAAAGAATAGTAGTTCCGCGCAGTTTACGAATTTGATCATTGGTACGTTTAATCATACCATGACGCTTGCCAGCTTGGCCGGCTTTTACTTTGCCGCTTGCTGTAAGTTTGAAGCGCTTTTTTGCGCCTGACTTAGTCTTCATTTTTGGCATTTCGGTCTCCTAATATATGCTGCTAATCCTGACTAAGGTTAACAACGGCCTTTCGAGCAAATAGGCATGCCTTTAGCCTAGATTGCTGCTTTCTCTCTTATGAGAGTTGTGGGCGTTTAGACAAACTGAATAAAGAAAGCAAGTCTCTGCGTAATAAAATCATTAAATTATTCAAAATAAATGATCTTAATATAGCATTGCCTCTTGCATTAGACAGTAGCCGCTTTAAATCCCCCGTAATGTTAACAATTGCAAACTTAGATTATCGCATTCAAGGACGAGCGTTATTTAGCAATGCCTCTGCACAAATTGCTGCTGGCTGGAAGGTTGGCTTAATAGGCCGAAATGGGACAGGTAAGTCAACGTTATTAAGATTAATACGTGAGGAGGTATCTGAACCGAGCGGAGACGACTCTATAAGAATTAATAAAGGAGCAAAACTAGGTTGGGTTGCTCAAGAAGTAGCCGCTACAGACGAAACTATTATTGACGTAGTGCTAGCAGCAGACACTGAGCGGCACTCTTTAATGTTACAGGCTGAAACTGAAGTAGATCCAGATCGGCTTGGCGACATACACACTAGGTTAATTGATATTGATGCTTGGAATGCAGATACCCGTGCAGCCAAAGTACTTAATGGCCTTGGGTTTTCTGATAATGATTTCAACAGAGCAACTAAAGAATTTTCAGGCGGTTGGAGAATGCGCGCAGCAATAGCAGGCGTCTTAGTCGCTGAACCTGATGTTCTATTATTAGATGAACCCACTAACTATCTCGATCTTGAAGGAGCTGTTTGGTTAGAAGGCTATTTAAAGAAATATCCTCACACAGTGATAATGGTATCGCATGATAGACAAATGTTAAATCGGTGTGTCACACACACTCTCGCACTTGAGCACCAAAAACTTACTGTTACATCTGGCGGGTATGATGATTGGATGAAAATGCAAGCCATTAAAAATGCTCAGCTAGAATCGCAAAAGGCTAAACAAGATGCGGATAGAGCACACCTACAAGCATTTGTTGATAGATTTAAAGCAAAAGCCTCAAAAGCACGACAAGCACAATCTAGAGTGAAGATGCTGGAAAAAATGCAAGAAATAACTATTCCTCTAGCAGAAAGAACAACTCCCTTTCGTTTTGATGGCCCAAAAGAAAAATTAGCTCCCCCAATGCTTGAGCTAGAAAATGCAGAGCTAGGTTATGGTGAAAATGCAACAATTCTAAAAGGTGTAAATCTACGTCTAGACCCTGATGACCGTATCGCAATTATAGGCGCAAATGGTCAAGGAAAAACAACTTTAGTCAAATCCATAGCACAAAGACTGCCTTTGATGACTGGAACTCGAAAAGCTCCTAAAGCCATTAGAATTGGTTATTTTTCACAGGACCAGCTCGATGAACTTTCCGAAGGTGATAGTGTGCTAAATCACGTTATGAGAGCATTACCCAAGGACACCCCAGAGTCAAAAGTAAGAGCAGTGGCGGCATCGATGGGTTTTGCTTATGAAAAGGTAGGTACTAATGTTGAAAAACTGTCTGGGGGTGAAAAAGTACGGCTACTCTTGGGTCTTATGTCAATTGAAAAGCCACATGTTCTTATCTTAGACGAACCAACCTCACATCTAGATATAGATAGCCGCGAGGCCTTGATATATGCCCTTAATGATTTCCCTGGAGCCGTGCTACTTATAACGCATGATGTTTATCTGGCAGAGGCAACAGCTGATAGGTTATGGCTAGTAAATAATGGTCGGGCGAAACGCTATGACGGTGACCTCAAAGATTACAGAAAGCTCGTAATGGCCGCTGATAGAAGTTAAAATTCATTAAATATAAAACTTGGTATTATTAAACTTCATATTTCTTGAGACCTATACTTGTTTTCTGCGGTCATCTATCGCATATGCAGTCTGAAAATTTAAGTTTAATGCAAGTGCAAATTAGGAGACACCCATGAAGGTTATCGTACCAGTCAAAAGAGTACTTGACTACAATGTGAAAGCACGAGTTAAATCAGACCAATCTGGTGTAGATTTAGCTAATGTTAAAATGTCAATGAATCCGTTTGATGAGATTTCTATTGAGCAAGCAGTTAAATTAAAAGAGTCTGGCGCAGCCACTGAAACCGTTGTTGTTTCAATCGGACCAGCGAAAGCTCAAGAAACTATTCGCACAGGCCTAGCAATGGGCATTGACCGAGGCATCCATGTACAAACTGATGAGGATTTAGAGCCTTTAGCCATTGCTAAAATATTGCAAAGTATTTGCAAAGATGAAAGTCCGGATCTAGTTATACTCGGCAAGCAGGCTATCGATAATGACTATGGCGCAACAGGCGGAATGCTAGCCGCTCTTATGGATTGGCCTATTGCCTCTGCTGCAAACTCTATGGAGCAATCAGGATCTGAATTCACAGTTGTTAAAGAAGTAGACGGGGGGTTACAAACAGTTAAACTTCAAACTCCCGCTGTTATCACAACCGACCTTAGGTTGAATGAGCCGCGCTACGCATCCTTGCCAAACATCATGAAAGCAAAAAAGAAGCCCATTGATGCAAAAACCCCCGGTGATCTTGGTGTAGATACAGCGCCCCGGCTAAAAACAATAAAAGTCACAGAGCCTGAAGCCAGAAAGTCAGGTATCAAAGTCGAGGATACGGCCCAACTGGTTGACAAGTTAAAAAATGAAGCAGGAGTTATCTAATGGCCATTCTTGTAGTTGCAGAACATAATAATACAGAACTTAAAGATGCTACACATAAAACTGTGACGGCGGCGTTAGCAATGGGGGATAAAGTCGATATCCTTGTTGCAGGTAAAGAAGCAGACAACGTAGTAACATCAGCTTCGAAAATATCAGGTGTCAGAAAAGTGATATCTTGTGACCACGAAACTTTAACCCGACAATTAGCAGAGAGCATGGAAAATATTATTGTTCCTCTGATGAGTGATTATGATGCTATTTTAGCTGCAGACACCACAACTCACAAAAATTACATGCCGCGCATAGCAGCAAAACTTGATGTCCAGCAGGTTTCATCGATTACTGGGGTGATTTCACACGATACCTTTATCAGACCCATATATGCAGGCAATGCAATGGCGACTGTTCAATCAAGCGATGCTAAAAAAGTAGTAACTGTACGGACAACAGCATTTTCTCCAGCTGAAGAGGCAGGAAGTGCAACAATAGAAAAATTAAATGGTCCGCAAGAGGCTTTTAAATCCGAATATTTAGGCGAAGAGCTGTCCAAATCAGACAGGCCTGAACTTACAGCAGCCAAGATTGTTATTTCTGGAGGACGAGGCATGGGATCTGGAGAAAATTTCAAACTATTAGAAGGCATAGCAGACAAATTAGGGGCCGCTATGGGAGCCTCACGTGCTGCTGTTGATGCAGGGTTTGTGCCTAACGATTGGCAAGTTGGCCAAACTGGCAAAGCAGTCGCACCCGATCTTTATATAGCAGTTGGAATATCTGGCGCCATTCAGCATCTTGCAGGTATGAAAGACTCTAAAGTTATTGCAGCTGTAAATAAGGACGAAGATGCACCTATTTTTCAAGTTGCTGACTACGGCCTAGTAGCAGACCTTTTCAAAGCGCTTCCTGAGCTTGAGGAAGAATTAAACAAAGCTGGTTATTAAAAACCATATTTATTATTTTAATATTCTGAAGCCCTTGTGAATAAAATTCATAAGGGCTTTTTTATATGAAGTACCAGATTAGCAATAAGCAACCTAAAATTACACGGTAAATCATAAAAGGTAAAAACCCTATCTTAGTAACAACTTTCATAAACAGCGCTATGCAGCTATAAGCGGCTAAAAAAGATAATGCAGCTAATAAAAGGCCATCAAGTAAGTTTTCACTCATTGCACTTGTATCATTCAAAAGAGCCAGAAAAGAAAAAATACCCCCAGCTCCAATAACCGGTAGGCTCATCAACATAGAAAAACGAGCGCACTCTACACGACTCATTTTCATAAAACGTCCTGCTGTCATTGTTATTCCCGAGCGAGAAGTACCTGGTATCAAAGCAAGGGTCTGTGATAGCCCCAACAAAAAGGCATTTTTCCAGGTTAAGTCTTCTGTGGTTTTAGTTTCTTCGCATTGCACGTCAGCAAGCCAAAGAAGTATTCCAAAAATAATAGTAGCGAATGCTATGATAGGAATGAACCGTAAAATAACATCAAAACCGTATTTATTTAATTGGTACCCAAGAAACAAAACAGGCGGAGATGAAATTATCAGATTCAAAGCTAACGCTGAACTTCTATTTAGTTTAAGTCTGCATAAGTCCCGAGTTCCAACAATGGCTATTTTTAGGTCCTTATGAAAGTAGATCATTACAGCAAACAAAGTTCCAAAATGAGCCATTAAATCAAATATGGGGCCCTGATCTTTTTCCCACCCTAACAATTCTGGAGCCACGACTAAATGCGCTGAGCTAGAAACCGGAAGAAACTCAGTTAAGCCTTGAATTAAGGCTAAAATAATAATTTGCAATAATGACATAATTAACAACTAAACCTGTAAGGTTACTGTTTTATTTATTTTTTAAAGAATTGAACAGGAAAATATTTAAAAGTCACTTTATAACATATTTTTATAGTTTTTCATAAAAATTAAAACTGTATGTATTTATATATATATAAAAAAACTGTTTTTTAACAATAAGTTAAATAATATTTATTTTATTTTTTTGTCCTTTTTTGACAAATTGTCGCATTATAGACTTTAGACTCACGAAATTGTGCCGCAGCGTATATAGTATTCTCTCCGGCAGTCCTTAATGAAATATATGGAATAAAGTATGTCACAAAAAATGTTACAATTTGTAGATACAGAAAGAGACATGCCACAAAAAAGGCTATCAACTGAAAGAAAGGACGACTTCCTAGAGATCTATGGCGATTATATAGACCACAAGGCCAAAGAACAGGCGTCGCGGTGTTCTCAATGTGGAGTTCCTTTTTGTCAAAACCATTGTCCTCTTGAGAACAACATTCCTGATTGGCTAAAATTAACAGCTGAAGGGCGCATAGAAGAAGCCTATGCTGCATCTGCGGCTACTAACAATATGCCGGAAATATGTGGCCGTATCTGCCCTCAGGATAGGCTTTGTGAAGGTTCGTGCGTCATAGAGCAATCTGGTCACGGAACCGTCACAATTGGCTCCATTGAACGCTATTTATCAGATACTGCTTGGAAGGAGGGCTGGGTTAAACCTATAACACCACAAAAGGAATATGCCCTTTCGGTGGGTATAATTGGCGCCGGGCCAGCTGGCTTAGCTGCCGCCGAGGAACTTCGAAATAAAGGATGGCAAGTTACTATCTATGATCGACATGATAGAGCAGGAGGCTTATTAATATATGGTATTCCAAACTTCAAGTTAGATAAAAAAATTGTACAAAGGCGAACGAAAAGACTTGAAGATAGCGGCATAAATTTTGTTTTAAACTGTGATGTAGGAGCTGACATTACATTTGATAAATTAAGGGAAAAACATCAAGCTGTCTTGATAGCTACTGGAGTTTACAAAGCCAGAGACCTTCAGTGTCCAGGTGCGAATGCTGAAGGAGTCACACCAGCGCTGCCATTCTTAATAAACTCAAACAAACGAGGACTTGGGGATAAAATAAAGTCGGAGACGGCTGAAGGGAAGAATGTTGTTGTCATAGGGGGAGGCGACACAGCTATGGACTGCGTGCGCACTGCGGTTAGGCAGGGTGCGAAATCAGTAACCTGTTTATACAGACGGGATCAGATTAACATGCCTGGGTCAAGAAGAGAAACAGCCAACGCAAAAGAAGAGGGTGTGGATTTCAGATACCTAGCAAACCCAAAAGCTATATATGACAACGAAGGTAAAGTTTCTTCAGTCCTCGCAAATAATATGAGAATTGGTCAAAAAGATCAATCTGGAAGAGACGGGGTAGAAGCCATAAAAGACTCAAGTTTTGATGTTCCTGCCGACTTAGTTATAAAGGCTCTTGGCTTTAATCCAGAAAGCATGAAAAGCCTTGTAGACGAAATCGCTGTTACGCGCTGGGGAACTTTAAAAGTTAATCCTGTCACTTTTGAAACAAATTTATCTAATGTGTTCGCAGCAGGAGACATAACCAGAGGGGCAAGTTTGGTTGTGTGGGCTATCCGTGAAGGTAGGGATGCGGCGGAGCACATTCATAAAAACCTAAAATCTCAAATGATTAATGATGAAAAAATTGCAGCAGAGTAAAATATGACTAATTGGCTTGATAAATATACAACTAACAGAGATAAATTGATCGCATCGCACTCTTACTCACCTGAGCATGAACATGCTAACTGCGGAGTGGGCCTCGTTGCGTCAATTGATGGGGCACCACGCAGGGATGTAGTTGAAATGTCCATACAGGCCCTCAAAAATGTCTGGCACAGAGGAGCTGTAGATGCAGATGGTAAAACGGGTGACGGCGCAGGCATACGCTTAGATATTCCTCAAAGTTTCTTCAGGGCCCAAGTTGAAGGAACAGGGCATAAACCCACGGCGGCTAAAATTGCTGTAGGAATGTTTTTTCTTCCAAGAACAGACTTTAACAGCCAAGAAACAGCAAGAACCATAGTGGAAACAGAACTCCTGAAAGAGGGCTTTTATATATATGGCTGGCGACAGGTGCCAATAGACATCTCCGTAATTGGCGAAAAGGCTAAAGCTACAAGACCAGCAATTGAGCAAGTAATGTTTCGAGACCCCAAAGGACGAAAAGGCAACAAACTCGAAAGAGAACTCTATATTGTAAGAAGGCGAATAGAAAAAAGAGCAATCGAAGCCGCTATTCCAAGCTTTTATGCGTGTTCATTGTCAGTGCAAACAATCATTTATAAGGGAATGTTTTTAGCCGAAGACATAGATAATTTCTACCCCGACCTCAAAGACGAAAGATTCGTTTCACGAGCAGCGATATATCACCAGCGGTATTCTACTAATACGTTTCCGCAATGGTGGCTGGCTCAGCCTTTCAGAATGCTCGCTCACAATGGTGAGATTAACACACTGAAAGCAAACTCTAATCACATGAAAAGTCATGAAATAAAAATGGCTAGCGCGGCCTTCGGCGAGCGGGCAGATGATGTTAAGCCAGTTATCCAAAAAGGAAGTTCAGATTCAGCAGCTTTAGACTCGGTTTTTGAATTACTTGTAAGGGCCGGCCGAACAGCACCAATGGCAAAAACACTACTTATACCAGAGGCTTACTCCAAAAGAGGAGATTTAATGCCAGACAGTTGGAGAGCTCTTTATGAATATTGCAACGGAGTAATGGAGCCATGGGACGGACCTGCTGCATTAGCGGCATATGATGGGAGATGGGTTATGGCTGGTCTTGATAGAAATGGATTACGCCCACTCCGTTACTCTATTTCCTCAGAAGGCATCCTAGCCGTTGGGTCAGAAACAGGAATGTGTCCAATGAATGAAGCTGATATTGTGCAAAAAGGGGCCTTAAAGCCAGGACGCATGATCGCAGTGGACCTTGAAGAAGGTAAATTCTACAGATCTACTGATATTATAAATGAACTAGCTGAAAAAAGGCCCTACAAGAAGTGGTTAAAGAAAGTCGTTAATCTTGATGAGAAGCTTTCAGGCAATGAGCCCGCCCCCTTACTTAGAGAAGAACACCTAAAAAGAAGACAGATGTCATGTGGTCAAACACAGGAGGACCTTGAACTCATACTTGGTCCCATGGCTGAGACAGGTAAAGAAACCATAGGGTCAATGGGCGATGACACGCCTTTAGCCGTTCTGTCTGATATTTATAGACCTCTATCACACTTTTTTAGGCAAAATTTTAGCCAGGTAACCAATCCTCCTATTGACCCGTTAAGGGAAACCCGAGTTATGGGGCTTAAAACTAGGTTCAAAAATCTTAGAAATATTCTCGCAGAAGATAGCTCTCAAACAAATGAGATGTTAGTTTTAGATAGTCCGGTGATGACTTCAGGCATGCTTGAGAAATTTAAAGTTCTGGTGGGACCTAAAAAAATACGTACCATTGATTGCACATTCCCAATTAAGGAGATTGGCTCTGAGCCCAGCGGGACATCCTTGAAATTAACCTTAGCGCGAATAAAGGAAGAAGCCGAAAATGCAGTCCGCGAAGGCATAGAAAATATTATATTGTCTGATGAATTCACAGATGTAAATAATATAGCGGCGCCAATCATTCTTTGTACAGGCGCTGTTCAAACACATCTTGTAAGCAAAGGGCTACGCTCTTCTTGCTCAATAATTGTTAAGTCTGCAGAATGCTTAGATACACACTATTTCGCAGTTTTAATTGGCGCGGGTGCTACTGCAGTTAATGCCTACATGTCTCAAGATAGCCTGGCTGATCGAGCAATTCGTGGTCTGCAGTCTTGCACGCCTGATGAAGCTATAGCGCAGTATAAAAAAGCAATAGAAGGTGGTCTATTAAAGATTATCTCTAAAATGGGCATATCTGTTATTTCCTCATACCGAGGTGGTAATAATTTTGAAGCAATGGGTTTATCACGGGCTTTAGTAGGGGAGAATTTCCCTGGTATGATGTCGAGAATTTCTGGGATTGGCCTCGCTGGTCTAGAAGTTAAAGCTATTGAAGCGCATGAAAAAGCTTATGAACCTTCAGTAATTTATTTACCCGTTGGGGGCCTATACAGAGTAAGAGCAAAAGGTGAACGGCATGCATATAAAGCCGAAATGATACATATGCTTCAAGAGGCAGTTGGATCAGATAATTATGAACTCTATAAAAAATACTCAAACATAGTAAACAATCAAAATCCAATTCAAATCCGAGATTTACTAGACTTTCGTCCTAATAAAAAACCTCTTCCCATTAAAAGAGTGCAAAGCATTAATGAGATCCGAAGGCGCTTCTGCACTCCGGGCATGTCCCTGGGTGCATTGTCACCTGAAGCACATGGTACTCTCAATATAGCCATGAATAGAATTGGAGCAAAATCTGTATCAGGCGAAGGTGGCGAAGACCGCTCTAGATATGTACCACTACCAAATGGCGACAACCCTAATTCAGCCGTTAAACAAATTGCTTCTGGCCGATTTGGTGTAAATGCCGAGTATTTAAATCAATGTCGTGAAATTGAAATTAAAGTTGCTCAGGGAGCGAAACCTGGAGAAGGAGGTCAACTTCCTGGTTTTAAAGTTACTGAAATGATTGCTAAATTCAGAAATGCTACACCGGGGGTTACCTTGATATCACCGCCCCCTCATCACGACATATATTCAATCGAGGACCTTGCACAATTAATATATGATCTTAAGCAAATTAATCCAGTTGCAAGGGTTGCCGTAAAGTTAGTCGCATCCTCTGGAGTGGGTACCATCGCTGCTGGTGTTGCTAAAGCCAAAGCTGACACAATATTAATTGCAGGCCATAACGGCGGTACAGGAGCATCACCAAATACTTCCCTTAAGTATGCAGGGATACCTTGGGAGCTGGGGCTTTCAGAAGCACACCAAGTTCTAACGCTTAATAATCTACGTGACTCGGTTACTTTAAGGACTGATGGCGGATTAAAAACAGGTCGAGACATAGTTATTGCTGCTATGTTAGGGGCGGAAGAATATGGCATTGGAACATTGAGCCTCGTCGCGATGGGGTGCATAATGGTGCGCCAGTGCCATTCAAATACATGCCCCGTAGGTGTTTGCGTTCAAGATCCGCGGCTTCGAGAAAAATTTACAGGGACCCCTGAAAAAGTTATCAGTTTAATGACTTTCATAGCTGAAGAGGTTAGAGAAATACTTGCAGAACTTGGCGTAGAAAGAATTGATGAAATTATAGGCCGGACAGACTTACTGGCGCAAGTTTCACGAGGAGCAGAAAATCTTGATGACCTTGATCTTAACCCTATTCTAGCAAGAGTAGATAACTCAAAGGTTTTAGATACCCGCAGTCAAAGAGTAGAAGTTCCAGACTCACTAGACATCAACATTATAGCGGATGCTGGACAACTCTTCCTAAACGGAGAGAAAACTTACCTTACATACACTGTAGAAAACACTCAGCGAGCAGTGGGCACTAGAACTAGCTCGCATATTTACAAAACTTTTGGAGCAGAGGGACTACAAGATGAACAATTAACCGTTCGTTTGCGGGGCTCTGCGGGGCAGTCGCTTGGAGCTTTCGGAATGAAAGGTCTAAAGCTAATAGTTGATGGCGATGCTAATGATTATGTAGGAAAAGGATTGTCAGGAGCAGAAATCATTGTTTCGCCTCAAGGTAGTACCCCTATAAATCACCATGAGAGCGCCATAATTGGGAACACCTGTCTATATGGTGCCACCAAAGGAACTCTTATGGCAGCAGGGCGCGCAGGTGAGAGGTTTGCCGTGAGAAATTCTGGAGCCGTTACTGTAGTCGAGGGCTGCGGGACAAATGGTTGTGAGTATATGACCGGGGGGATAGCAGTTATTCTCGGAAAAGTTGGTGATAATTTTGGTGCAGGCATGACGGGCGGAATGGCTTATGTTTACGACGAAGAAGATAACTTCGAAAAAGCAGTTAATCCCGATAGCGTAGTATGGCAAAGGTTAAGCAATGAGCATTATGAAGATGAATGCAAAGCACTCATAGGCAAACATGCAGCTCAAACTGGCTCAAACTTTTCTAAAAACTTATTAGTAGAATGGGAACTTGAACGGGGAAAATTTTGGCAAGTTATTCCTAAAGAAATGCTAACGCGCTTAATGGTTCCACTGGAAAGCGAAGCCGCAGAATAGAAGCCACGTTTGGGAGCTATGTTTAATCGAAGATGACTTCTTCAGCAGCCTTCATCTCTATAACTTTAGTGCCGTCCTTTAGAGTCTTTAATCCCGAGTGAGGCTTCTCAGGGACCTTAGCGCCGACTTGAACGGGAATTGAAAACACTCTCGTTTGGAACTGCCCTGATGGATTCACGGCTCTTGCAAATACATTGATAAAATGCCGTCCGTTTGTTTTTGCTCTAAATGATATGTCCATTGTGTGAGTTTTTCCTTTTGACATATCAAAACTTGCTTGGTTAGATGTTGAGTATATCTCAAGGTTTTCATTAGTTCCAAGAGATATCTCAAGCGCACCTTCCCCATAACCCTCGTTGAGGGTTAGGGTAAAAGTTTCCATCCCGCCTCGAGATAGCTGGGATTTCAAATTATGAATGTGTTTTATATCTGCTCCAGGCTTTTGGTAGGTGCCGTTCAAGTCTTTTGAACTATCACTCGCGCAAGCTGATACAGATGCAAACCCTATGATCGATATGGACAACAGTGACTTAAAAGTTATTTTAGCAATATTCATTTTTCACCCACCTATCGTGTTATCGTAAAGTTATAGCAAGAATCACCAGAAGTTCCCTGATCCCCAACATTAGGGTAATCATACGCATCAATTACATGATCTCCTGCTGATAAAGTAGCCGTGAGAGTTTCTGAAGTATCACCGGCTTCTTGTGATACCTGCACTCGAACGCCATTTTTATAAACAACAAAGTCAGGGTCCCTGCCGGCTGGACCAGAAGTCTTTGTCATTGTTAATGTGTGACTTGCGGCTGTAGCTGTAAACTTTAAAAAAGCACGGTTTCCGAGTTTATTGTAATCGCCATTATCATCTACGGAACAAATTTCAACGGCTGCACCGTTTGCATCCACTGACTTGTGAATAGGAAGATTGGAAGCCAGGCCGCCATTATTTGTTTCGCCAGCGCCGTAATTTTCTGTTGAATTAATACCGCGCGCGGTAGCAAATGTTTCTATTGCTGTTGCATCAGACGTTTGCTGCGATTTTAATTCTGCTAAATATGAAAATATAGAGCTAAACGCTGGGTGGTTGGAATAGCTAGTAGCTGTAAAAGCTGAATATATAGGTCCCATCCCAAAGGACAAAGTGTCGTTACCATCGCTGTCGCTATCATAAAGGTCATACAGCACACCAGCTGTGGTGCGCTCATCATACCAACCTGTACTATCGTTGCTTTCTACATTTATTGAAAAACCC
>ERZ1047472.2013-NODE-2013-length-14958-cov-22.848487_pt1 | contig 14958 bp, 26 predicted proteins | sample MGYA00383095_ERZ1047472 | MGnify/ENA primary metagenome ERZ1047472 (study PRJEB29581, sample SAMEA5548365) | metagenome | biome: marine; feature: coastal; material: water | depth 1 m | study: Short-term variability in the microbial, nano- and picoplankton...
CGCGTTGCACACGATGAACCCCGGCTTCGAACTTCAGTTGACTGAAGACGCTGGTGCCTTTCACAGAAACGATCAGTTCTCGATAACCGCCGAGATCGGCTTCAGTACAGCTCAGCTGTTGCACTGACCATCCAAGTTTTTGGCCATACCGCTCATACATGCGGGCTAGATCTCCAGCCCAAATACAGGCTTCATCGCCCCCCGCCCCAGCACGAATTTCCAACATCACACTTCGATCGTCACGCGGATCTCGGGGAAGCAGCGCCAGGGTGAGGCGTTGGAGCAATGCGGTGTGTTGAGCCTCTAGCTCGCTGAGCTCGTCTTGGGCGAGTTCTTGCATTGCTGCGTCGCTCCGACTCTCCCTTAGAAGCTCCCGGGCATCGGCCTGCTCCTGTTCTAATTTTTGGAGCGCCTCAAAATCGAGCACAAGCGGCTCGAGCCTCGATCGCTCTCGAGCAATCGTTTCAAGTCGCTTGGGATCATTGGCGACATCAGGATCTGCCAGCTGCCGCTCGAGGCTGCGGAAGCTGGCTGTAGCCGTCTGTAATCGGCTGGTCAGAGTTGAGGCATCCATGGCCCCGCCTCAGGTTCAGGATGAGGCGTCGTCGTCTTTTCCCTTGGTGCTGCCCATGCCGTACTTCTTCATGAAGCGATCAACACGACCTTCGGTATCAAGGATTTTTTGGGTCCCGGTGAAGAAGGGGTGGTTGCCGCTCCAGACGTCAACGTGAATTTCTGGCTGGGTGGCACCGGTGGTCATCACCACTTCGCCGTTGCAGATCACCTTGGCATCGGGATACCAGGTGGGATGAATGTCGGACTTAGGCATGGGAAAGTAAAAAAATCAGCGCTTGGAGAACTGAGGGGCCTTACGGGCTTTCTTCAGACCGTACTTACGGCGTTCCTTGGCGCGAGGGTCGCGGCTTAGGTGGCCTTCGGTTTTGAGCGGTTTGCGGTTGTCTGCGGATAATTCACACAGAGCCCGAGCTGCACCTTGCTTAATGGCACCGGATTGACCGGTTAAACCGCCACCGTGAACGTTCACAAGAACGTCGTACTCAGTGCTGAGTCCCAAGGTTTCGAGGGGAGCTTTAACAGCAGCGATGTAAGCCGGGTTGTAATTGAGATAGTTATCTCCCGGACGACCATTGATGGTGATCGTGCCGTTGCCTGGAACGAGACGTACGCGAGCAACTGAAGTCTTACGACGACCAGTACCCCAGTAGACGACGGAATTACTGCTCATTTTGCGGTAGCTGAGGGGTTGAGCTGAAGGGGCTGGGGCTTTTGAGCTGAATGGGGATGCTCGGTGCCTTTATAGACCTTGAGCTTGCGGTACATCTGGCGGCCCAAGGCGTTGTGGGGAAGCATGCCCTTAATGGCTTTTTCCACGATCCGTTCTGGGATGCGCTCCTGAAGGGATTCAAAGGTTTCAACCTTCATTCCACCAGGACGTCCTGAATGGCGGCGGTAAAGCTTCTGCTGTGGCTTTTTCCCGCTGACTTGGATTTTTTCAGCGTTCACCACCACCACGAAATCTCCTGTGTCGAGATGAGGCGTGAAGTTGGGGTTGTTTTTGCCGCGCAGAATTGAGGCGACCTCGGTTGCAAGGCGGCCAAGGGTCTGATTCTCAGCGTCCACCACATACCACTGGCGGTCGATCGAATCGATTGGAGGAAGGGAGGTCTTGTTCATCTCGCCGGCATGCCGGTTCGGTGGTGCCCCGTCGAAGACGGCGGAGCTGTACAGGATGGTTTGGTCCATGACTGGACCAAACCGTGGATCAAAGATCGAGCTTACTCCCCAACACACCCTCTCCTAGGAGCGGGGATGGTCATTGGGGTTCTTGTTGCTCGTCCTTAGCAAAACAAGGAGGATCCGGGGGGGGATCATCCGTCGCCAAAGAAAACCACGGTTGGCAATCGTACCAGCCAGCTTCGCTGAAAATAGGCTCGGCGTACCCCGCCCTTAACAGGCAAAGTCCTCTGGCAGGCGCGGCTTCCCTCACTTGGTCTCGGCGCCGGTCTCTCCAGCGTTGCTCAAAGGCCTTCACGCTGAGGCGATGCTCGCCGACGGCAACGAGCTGCGCCATCAAGAGCCGCACCATTCCATATAGAAATCCACTGGCTTGGATTTCCACGCGGATGAGGTCACCCTCGCGTTCCACCAGAACGTCCTGGATGGTTGTGCGTGAGTGGGGGCGTCGGCTTCCAGCGCGCATAAAGGCCGCAAAATCATGGAGGCCGATCATCCCTTCAAGGGCAACCCGCATGTTCTCTTCGTTGAGTCGATGGTGGTATCGGTGCCAAGTCCAAGGGGTCAGGAACAAATTGGGTCGCCGACCGTTGTGAATGATGTATCGGTAACGCCGGTAAACAGCGGAGTAGCAGGCATGCCAATCCCGTGGTCGCTCAACAGATTCACGCACCCTGATCGAAGCTGGTAGTCGACCGTTCAGAGCAGGGGCCCATTTTGCGGCTGGAATGGGTCCTGAACAGTCGAAATGCACCACTTGGGCTGCAGCATGAACGCCCGCATCCGTTCGTCCAGCAGCAAAGCTCTGGATCGGTCTTAGGGGATCGAGTTGAGCAATCGCTGTTTCTAGAACGGCTTGCACACTCCTGGCATTGTTTTGCCGTTGCCACCCACAAAAATCTGAACCCTCGTACTGCAGGCTGAGGGCAATCCGTCGGAGGATTGGCAGCTCAGGGGGTGCAGACGAGGGTTCAGCGGTCAAAAGTCAGACCCTGACAATGATCAGGGCTATACCAGTTCGATGATGGCCATCTCGGCATTGTCGCCACGGCGGGGAACTGTCCGGGTAATTCGGGTGTAGCCACCTTTGCGCTCGCCGTAACGGGTTGGAGCTTTGTCGAACAGGGCGTGAACCAGCTGCTTGTCGTAGATGTAGCCAATGGCACGACGTCGGGACGCCAAGCTGCCGTCCTTGGCCAAAGTGATCATCCGCTCAGCTTCATCGCGAAGAGCTTTCGCACGGGCCTTGGTGGTGGTGACCCGACCTTCCCGAATGAGTTGGGTGGTCAGGGCGCGAAGCATTGCCTTGCGTTGGTCAGCGGGACGACCCAGCTGGGGTACTCGGCATTGGTGTCTCATGGGTCTGTCTTAATCGAAGTAATGAAGGAAGAGCAGGCGGCTCAAATTAGGCCGAGGTGCGGCTTTGGGGGATAGAGATGCCGATGCGCTCGAGGGCTTCGATCACTTCGTCGGCGGATTTAGAACCGAAGTTCTTGATTTCGAGGAGATCCTCATAGCTGAAGCCCATGAGGTCAGACACGGAGTTGACCTGGGCACGCTTGAGGCAGTTGTAAGCCCGAACCGAGAGGTTCAATTCCTCGAGGGGAATCTGTGCTTCTGCAGATGGTTCTGGCTCGACACCCACTTCTTCTACGAGGGTGACGGTCGCTAGAGGTTGGAAGAGCTCGAGCAGTTGATTGGCCGTCTGAGCCAGGGCGTCGTCTGGAGTGATGGAGCCATCGGTGCTGATCTCAATCCGTAGGCGTTCGCGGGCTGAACCGCCTTCTGCAACGGCTGTTTCATCAATATTGAAATTGACTCGCTTCACCGGCATAAACACCGCATCGATCTGCAGAAGATCAATGGCACTGGTGTCTTCGTTGTGTCGGTCGACTGGGCGATAGCCGATGCCACGCTCGACGTGAACTTCCAATTCCAGGCTGTGTCCGTCTGCGACGGTTGCGATGGTGCGATTGCCATCGATAACTTGAACTTGGGATGAAAACTGAAGATCGCTGGCCCTTACTTCAGCGGGGCCAGCGACTACCAGGCGACCAATCTCGAGTTCTGCGGAACGGCTGTTCACAGACAGCTCTTTGCAGTTCAGCAAAATGTCGAGGACGTCTTCACGAACCCCAGGGACCGTGGCGTACTCGTGGTTAACTCCGGCAATGCGAATTGCGGTGACGGCGCTGCCTTCAAGGCCGCCCATCAGGACACGGCGCAAAGCATTGCCCAAGGTTGTGGCTTGGCCACGCTCGAGGGGACCGATCAGGAAGACGCCTGTTTGGGCGCGATCCTCGGCGATTTGATGCTCGATGCGATCGATCTGGTACTGCAGCACGGTCTGAAGCGAGGTAGGGAACGAGAACCGGAAAGGCGAGGTGGGTTCAGACGCGGCGGCGCTTAGGCCGGCGGCAACCGTTATGGGGTAGAGGCGTGACGTCTCTAATCAACGTGATCTCAAGGCCGGCGACCTGTAGGGCACGGATGGCTGTTTCACGGCCAGACCCTGGTCCACGAACCAGGACTTCAATCTGACGCATGCCCTGTTCAAGGGCACGGCGGGCAGCAGCTTCAGCAGCTGTTTGTGCGGCAAAGGGAGTTCCTTTGCGAGCGCCCTTGAAACCGCTGGCACCGGCTGACGACCAAGCGATGACCTCCCCAGCGGTGTCGCTGATGGACACAATCGTGTTGTTGAAGGTGCTTTGAATATGCGCAACACCATTGGGGACGTTGCGTTTGGCCTTCTTAGGGCCTGATTTTTTAGCAGTTTTGGCCATGGGCCGTTAGGAGACGAGGTAAGGGACGGAGGTGAATTACTTCTTCTTGCCAGCCACAGTCTTGCGAGCACCGCGGCGTGTGCGGGCGTTCGTGCGGGTGCGCTGGCCGCGAACCGGAAGGCTCATCCGATGCCGACGGCCTCGCACACAGCCGATGTCTTGCAGTCGCTTCAGGGCCATGCCCTCTTGACGACGCAAATCACCTTCGATGGTGAAAGCCTCGGTGGCACCACGGAGCTTCTGGATGTCGCCATCCTCGAGATCCTTGACCCGAATGTCGGGGTTAACCCCCGCTTTGGCCAGGATGGCTTTGGCCCTTGTGAGGCCAATTCCATAGATATATGTGAGGGACACTTCAACCCGCTTGTCGCGGGGGATGTCAACGCCGGCGATCCGTGCCACGGAGGTTCAATCGAAAGGGACATAAGGCCTCCGGTGTATCGGAGGCATTGGACGGCAACTGAGCAAACACGGTGGATTGATCAGTTGTTGAAAAGAACGTTGGGGATTAGCCCTGACGCTGCTTGTGCTTTGGGTTGGTGCAAATCACCATGACCCGACCGTGGCGACGGATCACCCGGCACTTGTCGCACATTTTTTTAACAGAAGCGCGCACCTTCATGAGGCGTGGCTCTCCCAATTTCCAAACGACAAACTTACCATGCGGGTCAATCCAGAACTTTGCAGATCCGCTCAGTGATTTCCTCCACGGAACCCTGGGCTGGAACGCTGATGAGCAGTCCCTTGTTTTGGTAATAGTTGATCAGGGGAGCGGTCTTGTCTCGATACACCTCGAGGCGGTTCCGGATCACGTCTTCATTGTCATCGGCACGGCCGCGGCTCAGCATGCGCGTAATCAAGACTGCATCGTCCAGCTCGAGCAGGACAACCGCTTCGATGGGTTGCTTGAGCTCATTCAGTAGAGGTTCCAGTGCTTCAGCCTGTGGAACAGTGCGCGGGAAACCATCGAGGAGCCAACCCTCACCAGAGAGGGCTTTCATCTGACTTTCAACGATTGCCAGCACCAGCTGGTCGCTGACCAGCTCTCCTCGGTTCATGACGGCTTCGGCTTCTTTGCCAAGCTCTGATCCCGCAGCGACTTCACTTCTCAGCAAATCACCTGTGGACAGGTGTTTCATGCCATTGGAATCGCAGATGCGTGCTGCCTGGGTGCCTTTACCAGCACCAGGTGGACCGAGAAAAAGGAGGCGGTTTTTCATCGAGGGTTTGGAAAGGAATGACAACAGCAGGTGCAGTGGCGGGAGCTCACTGGCGCACGAGGCCTTCGTAGCGCTGAGATATCACGTAGGTCTGAACCTGTTTTGCGGTGTCAATGGCAACACCCACAAGGATGAGTAATGACGTCGCACCGAGTCCTTGGAATGTCTGCACATTGGTGGCGCGTTCCACTGCGGCAGGAATAATCGCAACGGAGCCAAGGAAGAGACCACCGAGCAAAGTAAGCCTGTTTTGCACTCCCGAGAGGTAGTTGGTGGTAGCGCTTCCAGGACGAACTCCAGGAATCGCCACACCGCCTCGTTTGAGGTTTGTGGCGATGTCTGCCGGGTTCACCGTGAGCGAGGCGTAGAAGTAAGAGAACCCCAGAATCAAGGTGAAAAAAGCCAGGGCGTAGGGCCAGGGATTCGATGCGCTGGGATTGAGCATGCTCGCGGCTCGAATCAGCCATTCACTCTTGGTGAGATTCGCGACGGTGACGGGCAAGAAAATCAATGCCGAAGCAAAAATGATTGGCATCACCCCACCGGCATTCAATTTGAGCGGTAAGTAGCTCTGACGCGTTGGTAGAGCACCAGCTCCACCAACTTGGCGCTTGGCACTCACAATCGGAATACGACGGGCCCCTTCTTGAACAAAGATGATTCCGACAATCGTGGCCAGAAACACCAGAACAAGAACAACAATTCCCAAAACGGTGTCGCGGTCACCCGTTTGAGCGGCTTCGATTGTTGCTCCAAGGGTGCGAGGAAGGGTCGCAACGATGTTTAAGAAGATCACCAAAGAAGCCCCCTGGCCAATCCCTCTTTCGGTGATGACCTCTGCAATCCACATCACCACCATGGATCCGGTGACAAGGGCTAAGGCCGTTTGAACCACGAAGACAACTTCGCTTAAACCCTCTACGGCGTATTGGCGCAAGATCATTGCGAACACCACGCTTTGGATGAGTCCCCAGCCAAGGGCGACATAGCGGGTGATTTGTGCGATTTTGCGTCGTCCTGCTTCGCCTTCATTTTTTTGAAGGTCTTCCAACTGCGGCAACGAAGCTGTTAGCAGCTGAAGAATGATCGATGCATTAATGAAGGGGAGAATTCCAAGAGCGAAAATTCCCAAAGTGGAGATTCCTCCACCCGTGAAAATGTCGAGGAAGCCAATCAGTTGGCCCCCTTGGTCGATGAATTGTTTGAAGGCTTCTCGATCGATCCCTGGCATAGGGATGTAGATGCCAAGACGGACCAGAAGCAGCAGGCCAAGGGTGGTAAGCACCCGACTGCGCAACCCAGGGTTGGTGACCAGCTGGCTGATCACTTCGGCGGCATTGGGGTTGCGTCCCCGACTGACAAGCATGTCCGGAAGAGAAAAAGGTTGGGCTGATGCAGCGAAGCCGCCCGTGGACCAAAGTCCAGCGGACGGCTCAGACCCTAAAGCTGAAAAGGCAATGAAGCCCGATCAGTCAGTCAAGGGTTTCGCAGGTGCCGCCGGCCGCTTCGATCTTGGTGCGGGCGGAGGTTGTGAACGCCGAGGCTTGCACCGTCAGGTTCTTAACGGTGAGCTCACCGTTCCCGAGCATTTTGAGGGGATGCTTGGGGCTCGTCACGATGCCGTCTTTGACGAGGGAGTCCAGATTCACGGTTGCTCCGTCCTTGAGATCTTTCAAGGCGGACACGTTTAACACCGTGAAGTGCTTTGGATTAACCAAAGGAAAGTGCTTCAGCTTTGGTACCCGGCGGTACAAAGGCATCTGTCCACCTTCGAACCCAGGACGGGTTGGTCGGCCGGAGCGGGATTTTTGGCCACGCATACCGAAGCCGCAGCTAGCGCCCTGACCAGCGGCAATGCCACGGCCCTTACGCAATTTGCGGCGACGAGCGCCTTTGTTGGCTTTGAGGGAGTCGAGTCGGAGAGTCATCGCGAATCAGGAGTAGATCTGCTCGAGGGAGATTCCCCGTTCTTTTGCAGTCTCCTTGTGAGTACGAAGACTGGATAGGGCCACCATGGCAGCCCTTGCGTTGTTGAGGGGAGTTTTGCTGCCTAAACGTTTGGCCAAAACATTTTTAATGCCGGCCAGTTCAAGCACAGTTCGAATGGAACCACCGGCAATAACGCCAGTACCAGGGGCAGCGGGACGAATCAAAACGCTAGCTGCACCATCGCGACCATTCGACAGGGTTGGGATTGAGCTGTGACGGGTCAGAGGCACCTTCACCAGGTGCTTCTTGCCATCTGCAACGCCCTTGCGGACGGCACCGATCACGTCGCCAGCTTTGCCAACACCAACGCCGACTTGTCCCTTTTCGTTGCCGACAACAACGATGGCTCTGAAGCTCATCTTTTTGCCGCCCTTAACGGTTTTGGAGACCCGTCGGATTTGTACGACGCGCTCTTGCCATTCGGAATCGCGGTCTTGGCCGCGACGACCGCCGCGACGATCGCCACGTCGGTCACCACGGCCGCCGCCGCCGCCGCCACGACGCTGCTCTTGTTGCTGCCCTTGGGCCGCCGCTGGTACATCAGCTGCGCCAGGTACGGCGTTGGGATTGGATTGAGGAGAAGAATCTGTCATGGGTAAAGCAGGGATCAGAACTGAAGGCCCGCTTCCCGGGCAGCGTCGGCAAGGGCTTTAATCCGACCGTGATAGAGGTTTCCACCACGATCGAAGACCACCTGCTCGATGCCCTTGGCGATCGCGCGCTTGGCGACGAGTGCACCGACAGCAACGGAGGCGTCACAACTTCCAGCGTTGGTTTTTAAGCCGGAACGGAGTTCCTTATCAACGGTGGATGCTGAACAGAGGGTGCTCTGAGCAGCGTCGTCGATGAGCTGGGCGTAGATGTGATTGTTGGAGCGAAACACAGCCAACCGCGGACGGTTGGATGTGCCGGTGATGTGACGACGGAGGCGCCGATGGCGCTTCTGCGTCTGTTGTTTGCGGGAAAGTTTGGACATGGTATGTGAAGGGGAGGAAGGTCAGGAAGAGCGTTATTTCTTGCCGGACTTGCCTGCCTTTCGCAGGATGTGCTCGCCCTCGTATTTGATGCCTTTGCCTTTGTAAGGCTCGGGAGGACGAATGGCGCGAACCTTGGCGGCCTCGTTGCCAACCAATTCTTTATCGATCCCGGAAACAATCACCCTGGTGTTGTTCTCCACCTTGAAGGTGATGCCGGCTGGCGCTGGCATCTCGACGGGATGGCTGTAACCAGCACTCACGACGAGGGTTGTTCCCTTGACCTGGGCTCGGGAGCCCACACCAACAATTTCAAGGGCTTTGCTGTAGCCGTTGTGAACGCCTTCGATCATGTTGGCGACGAGGGTGCGACTCAGGCCGTGGCGTTCCCGTGAGATCCGTTTGGTGCTCGTGGGTGCGACAACGATCGTGTTGGCTTCTTGGCTAACGCTGACGCCCTCTGGAAGAGTGCGCTCGAGCTCACCTTTTGGTCCCTTCACTTTGACGGTTAGACCGTCGAGGGAAACAGTGACTTTGTCCGGGACGGGGACAGGGTTTTTTCCAATGCGTGACATGGTTCAGCTCCGGATCAGTAGACGTAACAGAGCACTTCGCCGCCGACGCCCTCTCGGCGAGCATCGCGGTCACTCATCACCCCTTTCGAGGTAGAGATGATCGCGACACCAAGCCCTCCGAGGACCTTGGGCAGGCCACGAGTGTTCTTGTAGATGCGGAGGCCTGGCTTGCTCACACGCTGCATGGAGCGAATGGTGGGCAAACGGTGCTTACCGCTGTATTTGAGGGAGAGCACCAATTCGGCTCTGAAGCCTTCGCCTTCTTCGTTGATTTCGGAGATGAAACCCTCTTGCTGCAACACTTTCGCGATGCTGCGGGTCATCCGTGAAGCGGGAACCTTGGTGGTCTCGTGACGCTTTTCACTCGCATTACGAATGCGGGTGAGCATGTCAGAAATTGGATCGTGGTTGGCCATAGGTATAGACGGGGAGGGCTCAGTTGCTCTGGAATGGCATTCCCATCTCGCTGAGGAGGGCCCTGCCCTCTTCGTCAGAACGGGCAGTGGTCACGATGGTGATGTCCATGCCTCTGATCGCATCGATCTTGTCGAAGGAAATTTCAGGGAAAATGATTTGTTCCCTCACCCCGAGGGTGTAGTTGCCGCGTCCGTCAAAGCTTTTGGCACTCACCCCGCGGAAGTCCCGAATTCGGGGCAGCGCAAGGTTGATCAGGCGCTCGAGGAAGGCGTACATCCGATCACCGCGAAGGGTGACGGCACAACCAATTGGCATGCCTTGGCGAATTTTGAAACCTGCGATTGCCTTTTTGGCACGGGTCACAACCACTTTTTGGCCGGTGATCTGTGCAAGCTCCTTGACCGAAGCCTCGAGAGACTTGGCATTGGTAGCAGCTTCGCCGAGTCCGCGGTTAATGGTGACTTTCATCACCTTCGGGACTTCGTGGATGTTGGTGAGGGAGAGATCTTTCAGCAGTTTGGGCTGAATGGTCTCCCGGTAGCGCTTCTTGAGTGACATAACGGGGGTGAGGTGCTTCTGGGCTTGGTCAGAAGTCGGGATCAGTCGAGGACTTCACCGGTTTTCTTCAACTTGCGCTTTTTCGTGCCGTCTTTTTCGACAACGATTTCAACGCGGCTTGCCACCTTTTTATCGGTGGAATAGAGCATCACGTTGGAGGCATGCAGTGATGCTTCCTCGGTGACAATGCGACCGCTTTCACCTTCTTGGGAGGGTTTCTCGTGACGGGTGCGCATATTGACGCCCTCCACGATGACGCGGTTTTCATTGGGCAGTGTCCGGAGAACTGCGCCGGTTTTGCCCTTGTCTTTTCCGGCAATCACCTGAACGGTGTCGCCTTTGCGGATGCGCATTTTGATGCGCTCAACGGCCTTCGGTTTGGAGGTTGCTGTCGCCATGGTCAGATCACCTCCGGAGCGAGGGACACGATTTTGGTGAAGCTGCGCTCACGCAGTTCGCGGGCCACAGGTCCGAAGACGCGAGTGCCCTTTGGGTTTTTGTCGTCGTTGATGATCACCGCAGCGTTGTCGTCAAACCGGATTGAATTGCCGGTTTCACGACGCAGGGTTGCTTTGGTGCGGACCACCACAGCTTTGACCACATCAGATTTTTTGACGCCCATGTTGGGCATCGCATCTTTGACAGCGGCGACGATGACGTCGCCGACGTGGGCGTAGCGACGGTTGGTACCCAGAACACGAATGCACTGGATGCGTTTGGCACCGCTGTTATCGGCAACGGTGAGGAACGATTCCTGTTGGATCACTGGTTGGCCTCCTCTGCTTTCGCTTCAGCAGCCGCAGCTTTTGGGCTGTGGCTGAGAACTTCAGCAATCGCCCAACGTTTTTGGCGACTCATCGGACGGGTTTCCGTGATGCGAACACGGTCTCCGACGCGACAGGAGTTGTCTTCGTCGTGGGCTTTGTAGCGGGTGGTGCGGCTGACCGTCTTTTGATAGATGGGATGGGGGAAGCGGGTTTCCACCGCAACCACCACTGTTTTCTCCATCTTGTCGCTGACGACGGTGCCGACCCGTTCTTTAACTGCCATGGTTAGAGATGGGGATCAGGACGCGGTGGAGCGTTGACGCTCCGACTGCACCGTCAGCAGCTGGGCCAGCTTGATGCGGGCCTCTTTGAAACGGTGAGTGTTAGCGAGTTGGCGCGTGGCCTGCTCAAAGCGGAGCTGAAAAAGTTCGCGGCGCAAACCGTCGATTTTTTCATTGATATCCGCATCGGAGAGGTTGCGAACCTCGCTGGTGTTGGGACGGGCCATGGTCAGGACTCCACGGTGACGGCTTTAGAAGCAGCCGGTGCTTTGGCGCCAGCTGTTTTCTCCTCATCACCGAGGGCGATGAATTTGGTTTTGACTGGCAGCTTGTATTGCGCCAGGCGCATGGCTTCTTTCGCGATTTCGGGGGTGATTTCTTCACCACCCATCTCGAAGAGAATCCGACCTGGCTTAATCACTGCGACCCAGAATTCTGGGTTGCCTTTGCCGGAACCCATACGGGTTTCAGCGGCGCGCATGGTGACTGGCTTATCGGGAAAAATCCGAATCCAGATCTTGCCGCCACGTTTGACGTAGCGGGTCATGGCACGGCGGCTGGCCTCGATTTGACGCGAGGTGATCCAGCCACACTCTTGGGCTTGCAGTGCAAACTCACCAAAAGCAATCGTGTTGCCTCTGGTGGCGACGCCGCGCATGCGGCCTCGCTGTTGTTTACGGAATTTGACGCGTTTTGGACTCAGCATGGTTTAGGCCTCCGGTTCAACCCTCGTTTGAGCGGTCTTCGAACTGTTGGGGCCTACGGCTGGCCCGCCGACGGGGGTTCGCCCCGACCGGCATTGTTTGAGACTGTTCGTTCAGGACTTCCCCCTTGAACACCCAAACTTTGATCCCGAGTACGCCGTAAGTGGTTTTACCCACTTTGGTGGCGTAATCGATGTCAGCACGCAGGGTGTGCAGTGGGACACGACCTTCACGGGTCCACTCGGTCCGGGCGATTTCAGCGCCGTTCAAACGGCCTGATACCTGGATTTTTAGGCCGAGAACGCCAGCGCGTTGAGCGCGCTGAACAGCCATCCGGATCGTGCGACGAAACGCCACACGTTTTTCCAGTTGTTGGGCGATGTATTCGGCCAACAGAAACGCGTCGCCGTCGACACGTTCAACTTCGACAACATTGATCCGCACTTGGCGGCTTTTGTCACCGACAGTTTTCTGGATACCGGCTCGAAGATCTTCGATGCCGCTGCCCTGACGTCCGACGAGGACACCGGGACGTGCTGTTTTGAGTTCAACTTCCAGTTGATCGGCTTTGCGGGCGATCAGCACGTCGCTGATGCCGGCAGAACCGTATTTCTTGTGGATGAACTTGCGAATCCGGTCGTCTTCTTGAAGAAGCGACGGATATGTCTTGCTGGAGGCGTACCAGCGTGACCGGTGCTCCTGGGTGATCCCCAGGCGCAGACCGGTTGGGTGGATTTTGTGTCCCATTGGGTCGGAGTCCGGGGGTCAGGAGTCGGTCTGAACTGCCACAGCAATGCTGATGTGGCAGGTCTGCTTCTTGATCTGGAAGGCCCGGCCTTGGGCCCGAGGCCGGTACCGCTTCATGGAAGGACCCATGTCGGCACTGGCACTCGAGATCACCAGGGAGGCTGGATCGAGACCGAGGTTGTTTTCGGCATTGGCTACCGCAGACCGAAGCACCTTGGTGATCGGGCCGGTGGATCGGTAGGGCATGAACTCGAGCATGATCAGAGCGTCGCGATAAGTGCGGCCTCGGATTTGGTCGAGTACACGACGCACCTTCGATACAGAGCCGCGGATGAAGCGTCCGTGGGCCTGAGCGGTGGCAGCCGTTGATGTAGACGAAGTCATGGCGTCAGCGGCCTCCTTTCTTGTCTTTGATGTGGCCCTTGAAGGTGCGGGTAGGAGCGAACTCCCCCAGCTTGTGTCCCACCATTTGTTCAGTGATAAACACTGGAATGTGGGACTTGCCGTTGTGAACGGCAATGGTGTGGCCGATCATCATCGGCAGGATTGTGGAAGCACGTGACCAGGTTTTGATCACGGACTTGTCGTCGTTGTCGTTCTGCTTTTCAAGCTTGCGAAGCAGGCTGTCAGCAATAAACGGTCCTTTTTTGAGTGAACGTCCCATAGCGGTTTAAGCAAGCGGCAAAGTGATGGTTGGCATCAGGAATCGCGTCCGCCACGGCTCCGCTTGGACGTCTTGCGACGTTTCCGGAGCACATATTGGTTGCTGGGTTTATTCCGCTTGCGGGTCTTAAGACCGAGGGCGGGTTTGCCCCAAGGCGTCACAGGACCGGAGCGACCGATCGGTGCTCGGCCCTCACCACCACCGTGGGGGTGGTCGCAAGGGTTCATCACACTGCCTCGCACCTGAGGCCGCCGTCCGAGCCAACGACGCCGACCAGCTTTGCCGAGGCTTGTGTTGCGAACTTCAGAGTTGCCCACTTCGCCAAGGGTTGCGTAGCACTCACGCCGTACCAACCGAACTTCGGTGGAAGGCAGTTTGAGAGCGACATAGTCGCCTTCTTTGGCCATCACCTGAGCACTAGCTCCAGCGGTTCGAACCATCTGTCCACCGCGACCGGCATAAAGCTCGACGCAGTGAACGCTCGAACCAAGAGGTACGGATGAAAGCGGCATGGCGTTGCCGTTTTCGATCGGAACCTCTGGCCCAGACACAACGGTTTGACCTACCTGAACTCCTGCTGGAGCGAGGATGTAGCGCTTTTCACCATCGGAGTAAAAGAGCAAGGCCAATCGCGCATTGCGATGGGGGTCGTAGTGGATCGCAGCCACCTTCGCGGTTACGCCGTGCTTGTTGCGGCGGAAATCCACGAGGCGGTACAACCGCTTATGACCACCACCTCGGTGGCGGCAAGTAATGACGCCTCTGTTGTTGCGGCCTTTTTTGCGGTGCTTGGACACCACAAGGGTCTTCTCCGGCTTGCGGCCGGTGACCTCACTGAAGTCGGTGACGACGCGGGTGCGTGTACCGGGGGTGTAGGGGCGGAATTTACGGATTGCCATGACGATTCAGACTCCTCAGGACTCGGGGAAGAGTTGGATCGAGTTGCCCTCCGCTAGGCGCACCACTGCCTTCTTCACTTGGGCACGTTTGCCAGCGAAGCGGCCCATCCGACGGGATCGTCGAGGAGGGTTCATGGTGCTAATGCCGGTGACCTTCACATCAAAGAGCTGCTCGATGGCGGCTTTGATGTCGGGTTTAGCGGCGCGGTGGTCCACCTCGAAGGTGTACTGATTCAGCTCGAGGGCACGGGTGGCCTTTTCGGTGATCAGTGGTCGGCGGATGACATCCGCCAGACGGGATTGGAAACGCTCAGTCATCTCCGTAAACCTCCTGGATGGTTGTGAGAGCGTCCTCTCCCACGACCAAAGAATTGGCGTGGAGAAGGTCGAAGACGTTGAGGTGATTCGCTGAAATCAGCTTGACCTTGTCCAGGTTGCGGACGGAGCGACGAACCATTTCGGATGGGTTCGTTAAAACGATCAACACCTTGGTGTCTGCGGCGATGCCGAGGCGTCCGAGGGCTTCTGTGATTTCACGCGTTTTTGGAGCTTCAAGGGATGTCCCGAAGTCCTTCACAACGGTGATGTCGTCGATACGAGCCATGAGCGCTGTGCGCAGGGCCGA
>ERZ1047472.2017-NODE-2017-length-14948-cov-3.917142_pt1 | contig 14948 bp, 11 predicted proteins | sample MGYA00383095_ERZ1047472 | MGnify/ENA primary metagenome ERZ1047472 (study PRJEB29581, sample SAMEA5548365) | metagenome | biome: marine; feature: coastal; material: water | depth 1 m | study: Short-term variability in the microbial, nano- and picoplankton...
TTAGATAAACAAGAAAGCCGTAACAAATGTTACGGCTTTTTACTTGCTCCTCTTCGTAGTCTAATCTCGAACCATAATATGTTATTATTTGAATCTCTAAAAGGTAAAATGCCCTAAACTTATAATAACTCAAAAACTTGTCTATTAAATAAATATTCTTATTTTTGGTAAACCAATCTGGTAAACCAATTTTGAAATGAAATCCACATATTACACTTTAAGACATTTAGCATTAATTCTTGTGTTAATTGTAGCTATAGGTTGCTCTGATAAAAATGAAGAAATCATAGCTCCTAATGGTGGTGATATTACTCTTGAAAATCCAAATGATACTGGTGATAACACAGATAATGATGAAGTATATGCCGATATAGATTTTTCTAACTGGAAAGTTACACTACCCATTGATGAAAACAACAATGGAAAACCAGATGAATATCAACCAGCATCACTTAAAAACTTTGGTTATCAGACTTTAGAGCCAGTTATGCCTTTTATGTATGATGATACTGACGACAGCTCTTTAATATTCTACACCTATCCAGAATCCTCAACAACAAATAGTTCTTATTCCAGAACTGAACTGAGAGAATTAATAAACCCTAGTAATTCAAAAGAAAATTGGACGCTTTTAGAAGGTGGAGAAATGACTGGAAGTTTGAAAGTTAAGGAAGTCTCAGATAACAATAGTTCCAATTATGATTATCACAGGGTTATAGTCATGCAAATACATGGCATTATCTCAGAAGAAGACATGGATACTTATGGCTTTAGTAGTAATAATGGCCCGCCACTTATAAAGATATACTGGGTAGACGGTTATGTTTGGTGTCATAAAAAATCATTAGTAAATGAAAACACCTCAGGCAATGATTTGATACAGCCATATTCGAGTTCAAACAATTTATGGACAGATGACAAAGATAATTTAGGGTATGTAGGTTACGACTCTTTTAATTTTAGAATTACAGCCAGTGATGCTAAAATAGAGGTACAATTAAACAATAACACACCTGTAGTATATCAAGACACGAGCTTGGATAAATGGCAATATGAAAACTACTTTAAAGCAGGAAACTATTTAATCACAACAGATACTAATGCATTTTCGTATGTAAAATATTATAATTTAAATATAACTCACTAAAATAATTAAATATGAAAATTAGATTACTCTTTTTAGCAATGCTCTTTGTAAGTTTTGCTTACTCGCAAACTACACTCACAATAGGTGATGAAGCCACGGGGTCTAGCTCTGCAACACGTGGTCCATTTCAGCGTTCCGATTCGGGATCTTCGTCTGTATTTTCTCGAGCTAGTTTGCATTATTCGGTAACTGAATTGATGAGTTTAGCACCTTCTGCAACAATAACTCAAATAAACTTTGATTTAGGTTCGACTAACATTATTACAGCTTCTGGTGATGCAACTATGGTTATTTACATGAAAAACTCTATGGTAACTGAAGTTGCTGCTAATCCTACAGATTGGTCAGATATTATCAACGGAGCAACAGTTGTTGGTTCATACACTTTTAACACTACTAATAATTTTCTTGGTAGTCAAGGCTTTATGAGTTTTGTGTTAGACGTTCCTTTTAATTACGATGGTAACGCATTAGAAGTTGCTGTAGAATGGGATTGCTCTAATTTAACTCCTGTAGACCCTATGGCGCCCAATCAATTGTTTTCTGGTAATGGCTCATTAAACTGGCGCTGGAATGCTACAACGCAACAATCAGTTCTTAATAGAGCAGGAAGTAGTTCTCAGCCATCATCATTAAATAGTAGAAAAGCAGAACGTGTTAATACACAAATTGTATATTCTGGTGCTACTACACCGGCAACTTCTGGTCAAGTTATTGGTGAGTTTCCTGTAATGGATGGTGGTATGGAAGATCAAATAGTAGATAATACCATGAGTTCTGCTGGAAGTGGACAATCTGGAACACCGCAAACTATATGGACAGTATCTTCAACAGGTAATTCAGCAGTTAGAGACATGACAGATAATGCAACATTAGCAAGAACTGGGAATTTTTCAGCAGCTTTTGCAGTTAATGTTGGATCGAATAATGTACGCATGCAATCACCATCACCGACGAACCCAACCATACAAACAAATACCGAGTATACGGTTCAATATTTTTATTCTGCACCAACAGATCCAGGAAATGACTTAGATGCAGGAATATATTTAAACAATACTTCTGGAGGAGTAGCTGGAAATACTACAGATGCGACTGCTTTTGCAGCAAATACGTATACCAAAACATATAGAACAATTACCTCTGGAGCGATATTTAATGCATCAAGTTGGGCTATTGCCAGATTGGACGGTGACGACAATGGATACACAGATACAGTTCGAATAGATGATTTTGTAATTTATGCAGGTTCTTATGATGACACCCCTCCTAATGATCCAGTTTCTGGCACATATGCAAATAATGCTGGTGTAGCAACTATTGGTTGGACAACACCATCAGGAGGAGTAGATGGTGGTGGCTATGTTGTTGTAAAATATACAACTGCTCCTAACCCAGATAATGATCCCAACCAAAATGGCATATATGAATTTGGTAACACTACTACTAATGGAACTGGTGCTCTAACAGGAACTGTTGCATACATTGGAACAGACACAAGCTTTACTGACACATATGCAACAGGAAGTTTCTATAAAGTATATGCCGTTGATAAGGCGTTTAACTACTCCAATGAGGTAACTGTTTCTGATGCATTATTGGGAGTTGAAACTAATGCCCTTTTAGATGCGTTAGTGTATCCAAACCCAACCAAAAATATTTTAAATATCCTGACAAATAATGTCACAATAAACTCGATTAGTATTTACGATATGTTAGGAAAAGAGGTGTTGACTACTAAAGAAGTTAATAATAGCATTGATGTCTCTAGTCTTAAAAGTGGTATTTATTTAGTTAAAATAGCAACTAACGAAGCTAGCGTCACTAAAAAAATAGTGAAAGAATAATATTCAAATACTTAAAAAGGCATCAGCCTACAACTGTAAGTTGATGTCTTTTTGTTTAGCTTTAAACTTTCAGCCAAAATCAATTTGTTCAATAATTTATATTCCATGAATTTTCAAAAATCTAAATCAATTTTCATCTATTGCTTGTTATTAATAGGTGCTGTTTTATGTTTTAACAGTTGTGCTAAAGACAAAAAGGAAAAGCCAAATGATGTCATTCCTTTTTTTCAACATTGGAATTTAATCTTGGGTGATGGCTCAAATACAGGACAAGCAATAGACTACAGTAATGAAGACTTCTTTTATGCAATGCACGATGAGAATGAAGATTGGGTGGTTTTTAAGACTCCCAATGCAGGAAATACGCATGGTACATCTAATAACACTAGAACGGAATTGGCACAATTAAAAAAGTGGTCGCCAAAAACTGGTGGCACAATGAATGCATCACTTAAAGTGATGAATGTTGCGACTACTGGAGATGCTCGAGTGGCTTCTACATTTTCCGTTGTGGTTGGTCAAATCCATAGTGCTGATGGTCATGAGAATGAACCATTAAAGATTTTTTATAAAAAATTTCCTGGGCATACAAAAGGGTCGATTTTTTGGAATTACGAAATCAATACTGCAGGAGATGACAACTCAGGACGATGGGATTACTCCTACCCTATTTGGGGCTATGACTTTTCTGTAGTAGGAACAGATGCTAATACCTATCCACCAGAGCCAGAAGACGGCATAGAATTAGGTGAAGAATTCAACTATAATATTGAAGTAAAAGATGGTATTATGACTCTTGAATTTTCAAGTGACGGTCATGAAACTAAAACGTTTACTAAAAACTTAACCACTTCAGAATATGCAAAGCGAGAAAATATGCCGCAGCAAGTTGAAAACTTATTTGTGCCTATAGGTCAAGATGGTGTCGAACAAGAAGATGCTTATAAAGGTCAAGGATTGTTTTTTAAGCTCGGATGCTACAATCAAACCAATGGTAAAGACCCTAAAGTGAATAAGGTCTGGTGCTCTGGAGCTGAAACTCATAATGGAGATATACAGAAACAATATGCAGATGGAAATTATGCTGAGGTTTGGTTTAAATCGGCAAATATTGAAATCAGTGAAGATGCCTATTCTAATGCAGGTTATTTTGAAGCAAATGATGGCTTAAGTACAAAAACAGTATACCCAAGTGAAGTAATCCCTTTTGTGGATAAATTTAAAATATTAATGGGTGACGGAACTAATGTAGATAACCTCGTTAAGTTTGAGAATAATGATTTTTTCTATACTGTAATAGATGGCACCAGACGTTGGGTAGTTTATAAAACGCCAAATTCGGGTGTTACTTCAAAAAATTCAAGCAATACAAGAACAGAGCTACATGAAAAAAGAGAATGGACACCTGAACAAGGAGGCAAGTTAACAGGAACCTGTAAGGTCATGCAAGTTTCAGTTTCTGGTGATGCGAGAGTTGCAGCTTCTTACTCAGTAGTTGTTGGGCAAATTCATGGAGGTGAAGGTCATGAGAATGAACCCTTAAAAATATTTTACAAGAAATTTCCTGGACATACTAAAGGCTCTGTGTTTTGGAATTATGAAATTAATACTGCTGGTGATGATAACTCAGGAAGATGGGATTATTCTAGTGCAGTATGGGGACATGATATGTCTGTTGTTGGAATAGAAAAAAATGATTTCCCAGCTGAACCAAAAGATGGTATTGAACTTGGTGAAGAATTCAGTTATGAAGTTAACGTTTATGAAGGTATTATGTATCTCACGTTCAAAAGTGAAGGTCATGAAACTAAAACATTTACAAAAAATTTAATCGAATCAGAATATGTGAACCGATCTGACATACCAGTTCAGGTTGAGAATTTATTCGTGCCAATAGGACAAGACGGAAGGGAAAGGGCTACAGCTTATAAAGGCGAATTAGGCTATTTTAAGCAAGGTGCTTACAATCAAACTAATGGAAAAAGCCCAGAAACAAATATGGTTTGGTGCGCAGGTGCTGAGACTTATGGAGGCGATATTGCCAAACAATATGAAAATGGTTGTTATGCAGAAGTGTGGTTTAGAGAAGCAACCGTCGGCTTAGGAACTAAGCCGAGCAAGAATTAATAATAGAGAAATTAATCTAATACTAGATGAAATATTTATGTATTTTAAGTGCACTCTTTTTATCTCATAATATTTATGGACAAGTTATTTTAGATGCAGATGGTCCTGGAAACACCTATGATCTAATAACATCAATTTTAGCTCCTAGTTATAATCCAATCGAAGTTCCAGATTGCAGCCATACAAGCTTTGGTGATCATATTGATGAAGTTTATGATACCGATTTAAATGCAAATGTTTTTCGCTTTTATATTCATGTAACACCTGATGATGATCGATGTATTAATTTTGATAGGCAGCGAAACGAAATAAAAACTTACGATCAATCGCCAAATAACTTATTGGGTGTAGATGGTGAAAAAGTAATTTATAAATGGAAATTTAAATTATCAAGCGGATTTCAATCGTCTCCAAATTTCACACATTTGCACCAATTAAAATCTGTAGGTGGCCCATTTGCAAGTATGCCAATGTACACTCTTACAGCGCGTAAATCAAGTCCTGATCGCTTAGAATTGCGTTATGCAGAAACTGACAGCCAAATTACTTTGGCACAAACAAATTTATTACCTCTAGTTGATACTTGGTTGGAAGTTACAGAAAGAATAGAATATGGAACTTCAGGGACTTATGATATTGAAATAAAACGAATAAGTGATAATTCAATCCTATTTTCTTACGCAAATAATAATATTGTTAATTGGAGGCAAGATGCAGATTTTGTAAGACCAAAATGGGGAATTTATAGAAGCTTAAACAATGCACAAGATCTTAGAAACGAAAATGTATTGTATGCTAATTTTAGAATTGAAGAAGTTGAATCGTTGTCACTTGAATCTTCTGAGTCTGAAAAAGAGTTTGCCGTTTACCCAAACCCAGCAAAAAACACGATACAGTTAAGGGATTTACCTCAAGAAGCTGATCAGATAGAGATTTACGCTATTGATGGAAGAAAAATTATAGAAAAGGTAAGTAGAAATAATACCGAAGAAACTTTTGATATTTCTCTCTTGAGTAATGGAATTTATATAGTTAAGGTTTCAGGAGGTCAATTAAATCTATCGAAGCTAATTATGGTATCCAATTAATGAAAAAAGTGGTTTTCATAATGGGTGTTTCAGGATGCAGAAAAAGCACTATAAGAAAACATTTATCAGAAAACTCAAACATCCCTTTTTTTGATGGAGACGTGTATCATTTTAAAGGTAATATTCAAAAAATGTCAAGCGGACAATCTTTAAATGATAAGGATAGGAACAAGAAATTATTTTAAATAATAAAATTAAAAATTATGAACCGATTTAGCGAAAAGTACATTATTACAAAAGACATAGAATGGGAAGTTCTTGGCGGAGGAGTATCAAGAAAGTTCTTAGGTTACGATAACCAGATCATGATGGTAAAGGTGAAATTTGAAAAAAGTGCTATAGGCTCACCTCATCAACATTTTCACACGCAAGCAACCTATTGTATTTCTGGTAAATTTGAATTTGAAATTGATGGCGAAAAGAGAATTGTAGAAGCTGGTGATGGTGTCTATATCGAGCCTAATTTATTACATAGCGCAGTTTGCTTGGAAGCAGGAGAATTAATTGACACCTTTAGTCCTGTAAGAGAAGACTTTTTAAGTGGTGATGAGGTATCTTATTTTGGCAATAAAGAGTCCTAAGAAAAAAACACCCTAAATTAGTGAGAGTTTTATGAAATAGACTAATTAAAGAGTATTATTCTTATTAAATTCTCAATTCAAAGCATATTATTTTACGAAAACGTTGCAATTAACAAACTTTTATGTATATTTGGTAAACCAATCTGGTAAACCAATTTTTATAAAACAAAAAAAGGATAGGTTGTCGCCTATCCTTTTTACTTATACTTCTTTGTGCAAATGAAGTAAATTACAACTAATAAGTTATTTAACTGTAAAAATACAAAAATCTAAAACTTTACAGTTCGGTAAATGGTTTTAAAATTGGTCAAGTGTAAAATATAATTTTAAGACTAACTAAAAAATTAACTTATGAGATTAAAATTTAGATTTGCAGCAATTTTTTTGCTGTTATTTAGCTCTGTAATCTATGCTCAAGATGCATACAAGCTTAAGGGCAAGGTTACTTCAGCTAGTGACAATTTACCCATTCCTGGTGTAAATATATTAGTGCTAGAAACATCAAACGGCACCTCCACTGATTTTGATGGAAACTACGAGATTAGTGTAAAAAAAGGAGACGTTTTACAGTTCTCATACCTTGGCTTCAAGACACAAATATTAATAATTGATGCTCAACAATCTGTAGACATTGCTCTAGTCGATGATCAAAATGCTCTTGACGAAGTAGTAGTAATAGGTTATGGCACTAGAAAGAAGAAGCACTTAACGGGTGCCGTTTCTAGTGTTGTTAATAAAGATTTAGACAAACTTCCTGTAGCCAGGGTAGACGACGCTTTGGTCGGAAGAATAGCAGGTTTAAATGTAGCTGCTACTGAAGGTGAAGCTGGTTCTGCACCAACAATACGAATCCGTGGTGTTGGCTCGCTAAATGGAGACTCTGCTCCACTAATCGTTGTAGATGGATTGGTTGTAGATAGTGATTTCTTAGGAAATCTTGACATGAATGAAGTGGAATCTTTTGATGTACTTAAAGATGCCGCTTCTTCTGCAATATATGGTTCAAGAGGTTCTAATGGTGTTATCATAGTTACCACTAAACAGGGTGTGGAAGGAAAAACAAAATTCAACTATAACGCATATACTGGCTTTAAAGAAGCTAGGCAAAGTGATAAATATTACTTTACTGTAGCTGAAACTGTAGCTGCAGAAACAGCTGCAAACGGATCCCTATCTAACAGAACTGCATACAAACAATTATTAACTCAATCAACTGGTATTGATAGAGATTGGCAAGATGTTATATTTGAAGGAGGCGTTATTTCGTCACACTCTTTTAGTGCGCGTGGAGGAAGTAAAAATACTAAATTTAGTGCTTCTTTAGGTTATTTACACGATGAAGGTGTTTTACTTACAGATGATTTTAAAAGATATAATATGCGTTTTAAAATAGACTCTAAAGTTGGCGACAATTTTAAGTTTGGAGCGAATATAGCACCTTCTTACAGTCGCAGAAGACGTTTTGATGGTTCAACGCATGATATTTTAAGACAAGCACCTTGGTTGCCTCTATATCATGACGCAAATTCTATTCAATTTGTAGATTTTAACACATATCCAAATGTGCAAATAGGTGATTATGCAATCCAAAGACATTTTGACAATTACGATTTATTTGGCGATGGTTCTGTAGCACAAGATATAAGTAACACATCGAATACGAATCCAGCAGCCAAAGTTTTGGAGCGAGATAGAAACGATTATAAGTTTAAATTATCTGGACGCTTTTTTGGAGAGTACAAAATTGTAGATGGATTAAAATTTAGAGCAACTTTAGCAGGAGACTATCAAAACACATTTAGAGATAGATGGCAAGGTGTTTTATCTAATAGAAACGGTGCATCAGCTGCAAATCTAACAATATCAAATGAAAATAGATTTCATGTATTAGGTGAAGCTTTTTTTACTTACAATAAAGTTATTGGCAATCATGATATAAATGTCGTAGCTGGTATGTCCTCGGAAAAATGGGAATATAATGGAGAAAGTTCTCAAGGATCTGGATATACCTCGGATTTAATACAAACTTTAGGAGCAGCTACAATTCTAAATCAGATTGATTCGTATGAGTTGGATGAGCGTTTTAGATCTTATTTTACTCGTGTTAATTATATCTATTCAGATAAATACTTAGCGTCTCTAAGTTACAGAAGAGATGGAAGTTCTGTTTTTGGTATTGATTCAAAATATGGAAATTTCTATGCAGGTTCTGTTGGTTGGAGAATGTCAGAAGAAGATTTTTTAATTGATAGTGATGTTGTAAATAATTTAAAACTAAGAATGAGTTATGGTTTAACAGGTAACAAAGATTATAACTTGAGTAGTAGAGATGTAGAATTATTCCCTTCAATACCATTATTAGGTACAGATGTATACAATACTAATGCAGCTTTTGTAGCATTAAACATAGCTAATCCTGACTTGCAATGGGAAAGTTTAGTTGAATTTAATCCTGGTATAGATTTTGGTTTATTTAACAACAGAATAACAGGGTCTATAGATTATTATGAAAGAACTAGTAAAGATCTTTTATTAGATAACCCAGTAGCTTCTACAACTGGTTTTTCAAGTGCTTTAGTTAATTTAGGAGAGGTAAAAAATTCTGGTATAGAGATAGAATTAAGAACAAAAAATGTTTCTACCGAAGATTTTACTTTGGGTACAACAATTTTGTCTTCTATGAATGATAATGAGCTTACTGATTTTGCTGATGCAAATGGTCAAATTCAAAATGTAGACTCTAAGAGAGCTGCAGAATGGATTAATCTTGTCGGTAATCCAATATCCTCTTTTTATGGCTGGGTAGTTGATAGTGATATCCCTTTAGAGTTTATAAATGATCCCTATCATCCAGTTGGCGGGCAAGCTCAAGATGTATATGTGAAAGATTTAAATGGTGATGGTCTTATTGATGATGATGATAAAACAATACTAGGTAGTCCTTATCCAGATTTAGTTTGGAGTATTGGTAATGACTTAAGATATAAAAACTTTGATTTAAGTTTCTTATTTCAAGGAAGTCATGGTGCAGAAATTCGTAATATGGGAGATCAGTATTTATTCAACCATTTTAACAGTGCACAAGATTTTAATACTGCTACAACACCAAATCAAGGGTTTATAAAACAAAAGATATTTACTAATGATATTATTCAAGATGCATCTTATGTAGCATTGCGCAATGTTACTCTTGGGTATAATTTACCTCAAGATTCTGCTTCTAGATTAGGACTATCATCATTACGTATATATGCTACAGGTGCAAACTTGTTATATATAACCGCTAGTGATTATACAGGATTTAATCCAGAATCTATTAATAATACAAGTCCAACAACTTACGGATACCAAAGAGCAGGTTCTCCTGTTTTTAGTACAATTTCTGTAGGTCTAAATGTTGGATTTTAATAAAATAAATTTTAATAATACAGTAATATGAAACATTTAAAATATATAGGTCTGCTATTAACAATAAGTTTGTATCTGGCCTGCGATGAAGATTTTTTAGAACCTGTGCCTCAAAATGTTGTGAGTACTGAAAATTATTTCCTTAATGACAGTCAAATTGAATCTGGTGTCATAGGTGTATATGATGCAATACAAGGTGTTAACTCTACTAATCTTACTAATAATAGAGGCGTACAACAAGAGTTTTACGTAACAGAGATGAGAAGTGATAACACAAGAACAAAAAACCAAGAAGGAGAAGCTGCTGAGTTTGAAACTTATACAGTAACGCCTAATAATGGTATTGTTGAAAATTATTACAGAAGTACTTATAATGCTATATACAGGGCAAACTTAGTACTAGGAAGTTTAGGAAATGCATCTGAATCTGCAGCACCTGTTTTTGAAGGCGAAGCCAAATTTGCAAGAGCATATAGTTATTTCAATTTAGTACGCTTATTTGGTGATGTACCTTTGGTGGATAGAGTAATTTCCCCATCTGATACACAAACTGCCTTTACTAGGGTTTCTACATCTCTCATTTACGATTTAATTTTATCTGATTTAGAAACAGCTGCGTTAAATTTATCTAACACTGGAGATTATTCAAGAGCGACAAAAGCATCTGCTGAAACATTATTAGCTAAAGTACAATTAACTTTAGGTAACTATTTAGAAGCGCAGGTACTTTGTGAAAATGTAATGAGCTATGGTTATACTTTAGAACCAAACTTTAATGATGTGTTCTATAACGAGGGTAATAACGAAATCATTTTTGCTGTCGTTTACAACCCAGGAATTGAGACAGATAGTCAGGATTTTTCCGCAGAGTTCATGAATGGCGTAGGTCGTACAGTAGGAGTAAATTATGTTACTTCTGATGCGGTAACATTCTTAGACACCAATGGTGGTCCAAATAGAACACCATTTTCTTATCGTATAGATCCATTTCAACCCTCTCAAAATCAAGTAGTAAAATATTTACCGAATGGTGAAGATGGTGGGGCCGATGGCAAAACCTTTATATCTGATGCTACATTATCTGGTAATGACTGGATTGTACTAAGGTACTCTGATGTATTATTAATGCATGTAGAGTCAATATTAGGTGCAGGTGTATCAACTGGAACACAAGCAGCTTTAGATTCTTACGAAGCTGTAAGAGTTAGAGCAGGTTTATTAGGAGATGCGGACAACAATATCACAAAACAAGAATTATTAGACGAAAGACGTGCTGAATTAGCTTTCGAAAACCAACGTTTATTTGACTTATTGCGTTTTGGTGAAGCACAATCTGTATTATCTGCTATATCAGCATCTTTTAGTTCTACAGATTTACTATTACCTATACCACAACGTGAGATAAACCTCAGTAATGGGATTATGGCTCAAAACCCTGGTTATTAATATTAAAAAATAAAATTATGAAAACAAAAAAAATATTAGGTATCGTGCTTCTATTCGTTGGAGTACTTTTATGGGAATCTTGCGATATAGATAAGTTTGAGCCTTTAGGAGAGAACTCAATTGCAGATGCTACACCACCACAAGCTAATTTTAGTTTCTCAAATGGAGTTACTGTAGATGATTTTTTAGAGTATACATTTGCAAATCTCTCGACTAGTGCTACTTCATATGCATGGGATTTCGGAGATGGTAATACCTCAACAGATTTAGATGGTTTTAACATATATCCTGCTGAAGGAACTTATACAGTTACTTTAACTGTATCTGACGACCTTGGAGTTGTCAGTATAGCCTCTCAAACTATAGAAGTTATAGAACCTGAAGAACCTGCAGTACCGGATCCTATATTAGTTAATACAGATTTTAATAAAATTGCAAAACTAGGAGGAAGTGACTGCGCGTGTTCAGGTTGGGACAACGACGATGTTGGAGAGCAAGGAGAGTCTAGTAGTGGAAATGGTTCTGATGTTCTTAAATTTGATAACGCTGAACCTGATCATATTTATCAAGAGTTTGCTGTAACCCCTAATGCAGACTACAGTATAGAATTACCTGTGCAGTTTAAACAACCATCTGGTGGCGCTGCTGCAACAAGTCAATTAGAGATAAGAATTTTAGCTGGGTCAGCATATATAGACGGCTACACACCGACGTATTACGCAACAGCTCCAGAATATCCTAAAAATGGTTATGGTTACAATACTGTTGCTCAAGTAGAGGATGATGCTAATAGTCTTTATACAACTATTATTACAAATCCTGGAAATGATGACTATAATACATATACATATACCTTTAATGTAGGTGCTAATAACAGTGTTGCTTTATTCATAAGAGGCATTGGAGGCGGAACAGGCGGTAACTATGGCTATAATAGTGGAGATGAAGAAATACGTGCAGATTCTGTAACTATAACAGCAATTAACGATTAATTTATATGAAATTTAAAACGCTTGTAATAATTTTCTTAACTTTCAATTTAAGTTTTGCTTTTGCACAATCTGCAGATGATGTAAAAAGTAATTCTGTAAAGCAGGAAAGAAAGAAAAAGAAAAAGCGTAAGAAAAAAGTTAAGCTACCTAAAATAGATCTAAGTCACTGGAAGGTTACACTTCCAGTGACAAATGATAAAGGGAAACCATACGAAATTTCACCACCAGAAATTTCAGATTTCGCTTCAAATGAAGTTGCAAAACCATACATGTATATAGATTCTACTAGAGGTGCTATTGTTTTTCATGCAATGCCTACAGAGTCTAAAACTAAAAACACAAAGTACACTAGATCAGAGCTGAGAGAACAAATGGTTCCTGGTGAAAACAATGTAAATTGGACTTTTAAGGATGGTGGTTATATGAAAGGTAAATTAGCCATTGATCAAGTTACAAGAGACTCAGATGGTAAATATCATCGTGTTATTATAATGCAGATTCATGGGAGGTTAACCAATGAGCAACGTGATTTAATTGGAGAAGACGATAATAACGCCCCTCCTATTTTAAAAATTTATTGGGATAAAGGAAAAATAAGAGTGAAAACTAAAGTTTTAAAAAATCTCGATGCAAAAATACCTGAAATACTTCATGAAGATGCATGGGGAAATGATGAAGGTTTTAACTTTGAAGAAGAAGTGGGCTTTCGGAAATTTACTTTAGAAGTTAAAGTATCTGAAGGAAAAATGGTAATTGTGCTTAACGGTAATGAGTATAAAGTTTACAAAAATATACATATGAAAAAATGGGGCGTTTTTGAAAACTATTTTAAAGCAGGTAATTACTTTCAGACCAGAGATAAAGGTGCTTATGCAAAAGTGCGTTATTATGAGCTAGAAGTAAGCCATTAAATAAAATATATTATAATAAGTATCAAAAGAAATTATTTAATATGAAGTTAGAAATACTAAATAAGACAGATCAGATAAGCGTTCAAAAGACAATTATATCTAAGATTAGAGATTTAATAAATTTTAAAAATCTTGAACCTGGTGATAAATTACCATCAGAACGTATGCTATCCGAAAAATTTGGTGTCTCTAGAAGTAATATTAGAGAAGCAATACAAAAATTAGAATTTTACGGGCTTCTAAATTCTATACCTCAAAGCGGAACTTTTGTTGCAAACATAGGAGTTATTGCAATGAACGGAATGATTGAAGACATTTTAAGATTAGAGGACCCTGATTTTAAAGATTTAGTAGAAACTAGAATCTTACTTGAACTTAAAACTGTTCGATTAGCGGCTTTGAGAAGAACTGATGAAGATCTTGAAAAAATGAAAGAAGCCTTAGATGCTTACACTAATAAAGTTTTAAAAGGTGAAGACGCTGTAGAGGAAGATTTATTGTTTCACCTTGCCATAGCTAAAGCAAGTGGAAATAGTACAATGAATACTTTCATGTTAATAATAACTCCAGAAATTATTACCAATTTTGAAAAATACCATGTTTGCGATAAAAGTTTGGCACAAAGCGGTATTAAAGAACATCAAGCCATATATGATGCTATAAAATACCAAAACCCAAAAGCTGCAAAACAAAAAATGAAGGAGCATTTTAGCGTATTATATCAATACTGCTATAACATCTAACTCAACTTCACGCTAACTAACAATCAACTAAATGAGAATAAAAGGATTAAGATGGTGGGTAATTGGCTTAATTGCTTTAGCTGCTGTTATAAATTATATAGACAGACAGGCTTTGGGTGTCTTATGGCCAGATATTGCAGAGTCTATGTTTCCTAACATGGACGCTGATGGGCGTAAAGAAATTTATGCATGGATTACTGGTAGTTTTATTTTTTTCTATGCTGGTGGCCAAGCACTCTTCGGAAAAATATTTGACTGGATAGGAACAAGAATAGGATTCGCAATATCTATTGGAGTATGGTCTTTAGCCACAGCTTTACATGCTTTTGCTGGTGGAGCTTGGTCTTTTGCTATTTTTAGATCTATATTAGGTCTTGCCGAAGCCGGTAATTGGCCTGGAGCAGCAAAAGGAAATGCAGAATGGTTTCCAGCAAAAGAGAGAGCATTTGCTCAAGGTTTATTTAACTCTGGAGCAGCTATAGGAGGTATAGTCGCTATCCCATTGATTGCTTTTATGACTATATATTTTAGTTGGCAAATGATATTTATCATTGTTGGTCTTATCGGTTTGCTGTGGTTGATACCTTGGTTGTTTATAGTAAAAGCACCGCCAGAATATCATCCAAATATTTCAGAAGAAGAAAAAAAATATATATTA
>ERZ1047472.2020-NODE-2020-length-14935-cov-5.398589_pt1 | contig 14935 bp, 13 predicted proteins | sample MGYA00383095_ERZ1047472 | MGnify/ENA primary metagenome ERZ1047472 (study PRJEB29581, sample SAMEA5548365) | metagenome | biome: marine; feature: coastal; material: water | depth 1 m | study: Short-term variability in the microbial, nano- and picoplankton...
TAAAAAGGACGTTTCAGTATTTTTTACTCATTTTCATCATGATCACATTCAAGGCCTGCCTTTTTTTCAGTTGGCATACGACCCGCGCAATGAGATCAATATCATAGGTCCTAAACGCGACGGCGCGTCGCTTATTGATTGCCTTGAACGCCAAATGTTACCGCCGAATTTTCCCGTGCCGTTTTCCCTGCTTCAAGGAGTCAAATCTGTGACGGAAATCGGAGCTGGTGAATCCATGACCTTCGGCGCCGCAACCGTTACCGCGCAGTTCCTAAACCACCCTAACGAAAGTATGGGGTACCGAATTGACTGTGGCGATAAATCATTGGCCTACTGTTTGGATCATGAGCATGGTGATTCCGAAGAAATCCATTCGGGTTTAGCGGCCTTAGCCAAGAATACAGATATGCTGGTGTTTGACGCAGCCTACAGCGATGAGGAATACCCCAGTTTTCGTGGCTGGGGTCATTCAACCTGGCAGGAAGGCTATAAGACGGCACAGGCACTGGACGTGCAAACTTTAGCCCTAGCTGGCTTTAATCCCGGCGTAGTGGACACCGATCTGGACGCGATCAAGGCCCAAGTAGACGAGTTGCCAGGTGCCGTCGTCATCGCCACAGAAGGCCAAACCCATACATTGTGAGAGTGCGCCTGCCCTCCCACTGATTTTCGTCTTAAACGGCTAAGAACGGTTGATATGGAAACTGCTGACGTTGTAGAGATAGTGGCTCAGGTCATCCCGGACCTTGAAGCCGAAGAAATCCAAACCCTGGTTGCTATTATGGACCAGCGGCAGGCTCAAGCCGGCACCATCATGTTGTCTCAGGGTGATACCGGTCGCGAGTTGCTGCTGCTGTTGAACGGCGAGTTTTCCGTGTTTTATAAATGCCGTGTCAACTTGGCCACGGTTGCAATGAACATCGGTAATTTTCCGGGCCCGGGACTCTTGGGCGAGGTGAATCTGGTCTTGCAGGCCACTCGGACCGCCACTGTGGTGTGCCGCAGCCAATGCGACTACCTGTATCTGGATGCGGAAACATACGACAAAATCGTGTTAGAGCACCCTCGCATCGCCATTAAGATTGTCACTAAGATCGCGTCAATGATTCACAACCGCGCCGAGCAAACTCGGCGAACCATGTACCACAATCTGATCAAAGAAAGTTCCAGTCCCTCTGTTGGAATAAGCCGGTTAGGACGCTGGTTGGGCAAGTGGACCCGGATCACCGATGATATGAGTAAGCGATTGTTCGGAAGTTTCGAAGGCGAAAACTTCAACAGTTAGCGTTCTAAGCCGTTCGATGTTGTAGACACAAAAAAGGCGGGAATCCCCGCCTTTCTTTTATCGCTGACTTTTTGACGCCCCGCACTTGGAACCGCGCTGGTTTGTTACCAAGTCAACGCGGCCGTCGGTGTAACCGATGCTTCCTAGCGGTCTACAGCCCCAAAACCAGCTTGGACATAATGTTACGTTGGATCTCGTTGGATCCTGCGTAGATGCTGACTTTGCGAGTATTGAAATACTCTTGAGCTACACCGTTGGAGGCTTGAGGTCCTACTGGCTGGAAGTTGTCACCCGGTGCTGGGGTGGATTGATCCAGCGGCGCCGAATAGTTGCCTGCAATCTCCAAGGCCAACTCGGTCACTGCCTGCTGTAACTCCGTGCCACGAGTCTTGAGGATGGAGCTTTCTGGTCCTAAATTCTGCCCTGCCGCCAAAGCCCCTAGAATGCGCAACTCTGTCGCTTCCATGGCTAGGATCTGAACTTCAACATCGTTGAATTTCTTCATGAAGTCAGCGCTGTCAGCGAAAGCCTGTCCGGTTCCATCTTGTTCCGCTGCCGCTGCCTGCTTGAGGTGGGACATGGCGCCTTTCAGGCCCGGTGAGTAGGCGTTTCCGCGTTCAAACTCCAGCAGGTATTTAGCGCAAGTCCAGCCTTTGCCCTGCTCACCTACCAAGTTCTCCTTGGGAACTTTGACATCCTCAAAGTACACCATGTTGATTTCTTGATAACCCTCAGCTGGAGTATCCAGAGTGATAATCGGCTTCACCGAAATCCCCGGGGTGTTCATATCCATCAAAATAAAGCTGATGCCCATTTGGCGAATGTCTTCGTTGCTGGTGCGAACTAGGCAAAACATCCAATCGGCGTATTGGGCCATGGTAGTCCACGTCTTAACGCCATTGACCAGATAATGGTCGCCTTTGTCTTCAGCCTTGGTTTTCAGGGATGCCAAATCTGAACCTGAGCCCGGTTCAGAGTAGCCCTGACAGAACCAAACGTCTGAATTAAGGATTGGCGGCAGAAACTTAGCCTTTTGTTCGTCTGTGCCGAACTTCATGATAACCGGTGCCACCATGGTGATGCCGAATGGGACAACGCCAGGCGCCCCAACTCGGGCACGTTCTGCATCGAAAATGTAGCTTTGGGTGGGCGTGAAGGCTGCACCACCATATTCAGCCGGCCAGTTCGTGGCCGCCCAACCTTTCGCTGCCAAGCGTTTTTGCCACCCGACAAGATCTTCCTTGGACAGCTTGCCCAAAGCGCTGCGGCTTTGCTTGTCGCGCATCTCCTGGGGCCATGCCTCTTCAAGGAAGCTGCGAACTTCTGCCTGAAATTCTCGATCTTGATCTGAAAAACTTAAGTCCATGACTACTCCTGGTCTCTTACAAATATCACTGTTGATGCGCCGGACCCACAGGCCCAACGCTGCTGTTAATTTCTTGCTTGATCTACGAGGGTTTTGCCTACTACCCGGATCGCTAAGGTTTCTTCGGCACCCTCAAAAATCGAAAGGACGCGAGCATCCGCGAAATAACGGCTCACTGCAACTTCTTCAGCGTATCCCATGCCGCCATGAAGCTGGACGCCCTCCCGAGTCACCCATTCTGCTGCGCGACAGGAAAAAAGCTTCACCAAACTCGCTTCCATTTGACCAAGGCCTTGATCCATCAATCCGGCCACGTGGGCAGTGAACGCCTTACAGGCCGTGATCAGTGCTCCCATGCGCGCTAGCTTTGCCAATGACAGAGGGTAGCTCGCTACCGAGCGCCCAAACACCATGCGATCTTGGCTATAGCTCACGCTTTCTTCGAAGGCCGCTCGCATCAATCCGCAGGCTCGCGCCGCTGTCTGCAGACGGCCGCCCATAAAGCCACGCATTGTGAAGTAAAAGCCTTTGCCCTGCCCTGCTTCGCCGCCAATTAGGCAGTCGTCGGGCACAAAAAAGTCTTCGTAGGCCATCTCGAAGGAATGCATGCCCCGGTAGCCCAAAGTGGGAATGGCCCGACCGGTCATACGACCGCCTTCCGCTTGTTGGTAATCGAAGTGGTGTCCATCGTAGCTTGGTTTTTCAACCACAAAGAGCGACAACCCTTTGTGGGCAGGTTTGGCGTCCGCATCGGTGCGCGCCAGTACCAACAACGCGCCGGCAGCTCCGGCGTAAGTACACCAAGTTTTGCCGCCGTTAAGCCGCCAGCCACCATCGGTTTTTGTTGCCTTTAGGGCAACTGAGGCAACATCAGAACCGGTGTTGGGTTCCGTTACAGAGACCGCACAGAGTGTCTGACCAGAAGCTATTTGTGGCAGCCATCGGGCTTGCTGTTCTTCTGTGCCACCTTCAAGCAACGCTCGAGCCATAATCTCTGGCCGAGTAATCAGACTGCCAGCGGCCCCCAGGGACCCTCTGGAAAGTTCCTCGGTAACAATAACCATGCCCATGCTGTCTTCGGTTGTATCTGGCTTCAAACCACCGAATCGTTCTGGAACGCTGAGCCCGAAGACCCCCATTTCTTTTAAGGGTTCTAGTATCTCTGCCGGCACCAATAGATCTTTCCGGTGAACCTCTTCCGCCAGAGGCTTTACTACCTGATCGGCGAAATCCTTAAAAGTATCGCGAATAATTCGCTTTTCATCGTCCAACAAATCCGCTGCCAGCCCTTGATCTAGGTAGTGCTCGCCTAGAGCCGCGATGGCTTGGGGCGACAGGCAATCTTGCAGCGGTTCTAGGGACGGTAGCTCCGCCGCTGTTAAACCAAAAGTCTGAGGCCGCACTGCCAGTTTCTGAGTGATAGAGACAATGGCGTTGGCGCAGAAGTAACGACACGGAGCCTCTAACTCGGAAGCCAGTTCGGCTTGCTCGATGAGTGTTCGTGCAGCCAAGATCTCCGCCTGCACGAAGGCAAGATCGTAGAGCTCAATTTGTTCCTCGTCCAAGTTGCCTTGGAGGTGTGCGCACGCTTTACGAACCAGTCCGTCTAGCGCATCGAGATAAGGGCTAAATTCAATATGTTTCATTCCCTAAGTATGCCCAATTCGCTGCAGTGACGGTATTACTCGTGACCAGATATCGTGCGTCTTTTGTTAACGAAGTTAGACAGGCAATCCAGCAACCTCTAGGTTTTGGCACGAAAGTTATGCTGTGTGGCCACACCTTTTAAACCAAAACCGCGATGGGTCGCCTTGTTCCGCTACCTTTCCATCGGCCTTGATCTACAATACGCGGCTGCAGAGCCGTATTGGCAGGTCGGCCTAACCGCTCGCCCTCTATTGAACCAAGGAAATACTATGATCGAACCCGTGGTTGCTTATTTTAAGGCGTTGCAACAGCGCATTTGCCAGTCTCTTGAAGCAATTGATACTCAAGGCACATTTTCACTGGAGCAAATTCAACCGCCTAACGGCGGACTGTCCCAGCCCCGGGTGCTGGCGGATGGTAAACACATTGAGAAGGCTGCGGTCCAATTCACCCATTCCATGGGGGCGGCTCTACCACCCGCCGCTACCGAGCGAAACCCTCATCTGGCAGGCAGCGCATTTCAGGCCACAGCCGTCTCCCTAATCGTGCATCCGCGCAACCCTCATGTGCCTATTACTCACATGAATCTGCGCTTTTTCTACGTAGAAGCCGACGAGCCGGCTTGGTACTTTGGTGGCGGTTACGACCTAACACCCTGTTACCCGGTAGATGAAGATGTCCGCCTGTGGCACCAAACCGCTGCCAATGCGGTAGGCGAACATTACCCAGCATTTAAGGCCACCTGCGACGAGTATTTCTTTTTACCTCATCGCAATGAGACTCGAGGGGTCGGCGGCATTTTTTTTGATGATTGGACCCAAGGCGGTTTCGACGACAGTTTTGCCTTGGTTAAGCGGGTGGGCGATTCCTTTCTGCCCGCTTACCAGCCAATTTTTCAGCGCCGGATGGAAACACCATTTACCGAGGCCCAAAGGGATTTTCAGTTGTATCGCCGGGGCCGATACGCAGAGTTCAATCTAGCCATCGATCGAGGCACCAAGTACGGTCTGCAAAGTGGCCGACGCATTGAGTCGGTGTTGGCGTCCCTGCCCCCACTGGTGAAATGGGTTTACGATTATCAGCCCGAGCCCAACAGCTTAGAAGCCACGCTATCGGAATATTTAAAGCCAAATGATTGGTTATAAATCAGATAGTTATGGACTATTTCTATAATAAATCTAGGCTATTCGACCACCGTGAGTCGGTCGTCGACATCCACTACGCTGCCGGTCTCACGAGTGATACGAATGGCTTTTTCCCGGGCATAGTCTGAAGGTACACGGCCCTCAAGCATGACCACCCCCCTTAAGGTTGTGACGTTGATCCGAAGCCCCTTCACCTCTGGGTCATTCAGCAGGCGAACTTTGACCACCGCAGTGATCTGAGCGTCATCGGTGACCTCTCCCAAGGTGCGCTTTGCACCGTCCACATAGGATTGGCAACCAAAGCAAAAGCTGATGCACAGGGTTATCCAAGAAAACGTACGTATCACTGGCTGTCCTTAGTATAGTCTGGAGACCTGAGAATCTTGAGCTAGTAGGGGAGAAAAATGCAACCAGATCTCACATTAGTTGCGGACGGACTGGCGTTTCCAGAAGGCCCCATTGCCATGCCAGATGGCAGTATCGTTTTGGTTGAAATCAAAACAGGGCATCTGAGTCGAGTTCGCAATGGTAGGAAGGAACTCGTGGCCGATCTGGGTGGCGGTCCCAATGGAGCCGCAATAGGGCCCGACGGACATTGCTATGTGTGCAATAACGGCGGTTTTGAGTGGATCCAAAGCCAGGGCAGAACCTACCCCGGAGCCCAACCCGACGATTATCAGGGCGGAAGCATCCAACGGGTAAATTTGGAAACAGGGCAAGTACAAACGCTCTACACCCACTGCGACGATGAACCACTAAAGGGCCCCAATGACATCGTCTTCGATGCCCAAGGCGGATTTTGGTTCACAGACCATGGCAAATATCGGCCTCGGGACCGGGACAGAACCGGAGTCTTTTATGCCCTGCCAGACGGCAGTCAGATTACCGAAGTAATTTTCCCGCTAGAGGCCCCCAATGGTATTGGCCTGTCTAAAGACGAAAACGAGGTCTTTGTGGCTGAAACCCCGACCGGGCACCTATGGGCTTATCCGATTCTCAGCCCGGGGCAGATCGATACGCGCAAACCCAGACGCCTGCTGAATGGCCGTCCCGGGCACTACATGTTTGATTCACTTGCCGTGGATGCCAATGGTGATGTTTGCGTGGCCACGCTCTTGGATGGGGGAATTACGACGCTTTCCGTCACAGATGCCCCGCCAGTCTTTGTAGCCATGCCGGACCGCATAACAACGAACATTTGTTTTGGTGGACCAGACCTCAAAACCGCCTACATCACGCTGTCTTCCACTGGACAACTTGTCAGCATGGATTGGCCAGTTGGCGGACTCCCTCTAAACTTCCTCAACCAAGGGTAATCAGTCCGTGAAAAGCCATTCAAATGGATTGTGGGTCGTGCTCTTGCTGGGACTGAGCTTGCCGCTTGCGGCCGAGCGCTTACACTTAGTCATTCCTGCAGGACCCGGTGGAGGCTTAGACGCAACGGCCCGCGCCCTTGGAAACACACTGACCGACAGTCAATTGCTGCAAGGCGTCAGCTATGAAAACCGCACCGGCGGCGGTGGCGGCAAGGCCATGGCCTACTTCGTAAATTCTGGCGCTTCTTTGGATGACACTCTTCTGGTGAACTCAGCGCCGCTGATTGTGCGCTCGCTGCAGGGCCTTTTTCCCCATTCTTATCGAGACCTTACCCCCATTGGCGGACTTATCGCGGATCCCGGGGTCATCGCTGTGCGGGCGAATTCACCCCTGAGCAGCTGGGGCGACGTGGTTGCCGCATTGGGGGATTCGCGAAAGAGGCTGTTTGTCGGCGGTGGTTCGGTAAAAGGCAGCTTGGATCACATCACACTGTCGTTATTGGCTCAGGCCGATGGCATTGATCCGCGAAAGATTCGTTATTTGGCCTACGACGGTGGTGCCAAGGCGCTTCTTGCGCTTATGAGTGGCGAAGTTGATGTGCTGGTCAGTGGGCTTGGGGAAACGCTGGCCGCTCATCAGGCTGGGACTATTCGTATCCTCGGGGTCACAGCGGATTCGGGTCATCAGACAGCTGGCATCACATCTTTTAGGGACCAAAACGTCGATGTCGTTTTTTATAACTGGCGGGGAGTATTTGCCCCGGGCGATATCGAGCCAACGGACAAAAAACGACTGGTCGAACTGCTAACCCAAGCAGTGGCCACGCCAACGTGGCAGCAGCAGCTGGATCGTTACGGCTGGCAGCCGAAATTTCTACCAGATCAATTATTCGTCGAGTACTTGCAAGAACAAGAACGACAACTCCAAGAGATCATGACAGACCTCGGGTTAGTAAGGCGGTGAGTTTTCATTGGGTCGCTGCCGCGCTGTTGAGCTTTGGCATCACTTATTTGGTGCTGGCCAATCAGATTATTTTAGATCCCTGGAGTGCCTTAGACGCGGTGAACTCCAGAACCCTGCCCCAGATATACGGCCTGATGCTGTGCTTGGCCGTGCTCGTGCTTTGGATGCAGCGGCGTCACCCGACGCCTCAGAATGATCGGGCATCTGGAACGCCTGCCGCCCCACCGAGTTTACGGCTGCGGCCCCTGTTGTTGTTGAGCACATTGATTCTCGGATTCATTGTCGCGCTGAACTGGCTGAACCTTTGGGTGGCCTTAGGAGGCCTAGTTCTAGGCCTTTTGTGGGTAATGCAGGAACGGCGATGGTCAATACTGATTGGCGCGAGCCTAGCATTGCCCATTGGCGGTTTTTTGTTGGTAGAGCGGCTACTTCAGATGAGCCTGCCAATCAGCTAATGCTGGAAGACATTCTCACAGGCATCAGCACCGCCCTGACTTTCTCCAATGTTCTTTGGGTCGCCTTTGGATGTCTGGCTGGCACCCTTATCGGCATGATGCCGGGACTTGGTCCCATCACTGCCATTGCCCTAATGATTCCCGTCTCTTATTCCCTAGATCCTACCGGTGGACTGATCATGATGGCCGGCGTGTACTACGGCGCCGTCTTTGGCGGTTCAACCTCGTCTATATTGATCAACGCTCCTGGTGTGGCCAGCACAGTCGCCACCAGCTTCGACGGCTATCCCATGGCCCGAGATGGCCAAGCAGGTAAAGCCCTCGCGATTGCCGCCTACGCTTCTTTTTTTGGCGGTACCACAGGTGCGCTAATCTTGTCGGTGTTCGCGTCCTCCTTGGCTTCAGTAGCCGTTAGCATCCAAAGCGCCGAGTACGCGGCCCTAGTTCTCTTCGCTATGACCTGTGTGGTGGTATTCGCGCAAAAATCTGAGCGTCTATCTAGCCTTATTACCCTTTTGCTTGGACTGATGTTGGGGTCGGTGGGTACCGATCAACTTGGTAGTGTGCAGCGCTTTACTCTCGGCACCCTACACCTGTCCGATGGCATTCCCTTTGTGTTGGTCGTCATGGCTACCTTCGCGTTGGCAGAAGCCTTCCGCTTAGCCATGCACTCACCTGAGCAACCCAGCGGCACGTTCTCCATGCGTGATCTGCTTATACCGTTAACGTTGGTTCGACGTTTGCTGCCTGTGGCTGGACGCAGTTCAGTGCTGGGTTTCTTTGTAGGCGTGCTGCCTGGGGCTGGCGCGACCTTGGCGAGTTTTTTCGCCTATGACTTGGAAAAACGACTAGGCGACGGCTCCCGTGAAGCCGGTGTTACTGCGCCAGAGTCTGCCAATAATGCGGCCTCCACCGGCTCTTTCGTACCCCTGCTCAGCCTTGGTGTTCCGGGATCCGGCACATCGGCGGTGCTGCTGGGCGTCATGCTCGCCTACGGATTGCAGCCCGGCCCCGGCTTGGTGTCGGACCAACCAGAAATTTTTTGGGGCGTTATCGTGTCCATGTATTTGGGCAACTTATTTCTTTTAGCATTGAATCTGCCGCTGATCCCCTACTTGGCTCGAATTGTCAGCTTGCCTGTTCAGGTACTTATTCCGCTAGTGATCACCTTTTCTCTGCTTGGCGTGCTGTTAACAACCTTCAGCGTGTTTGACCTGGGCCTCATGCTGGCTTTGGCCTTGGTCGCGACGATTTTACGAAGTCAGGGTTTTCCTCTAGCGCCACTGCTTCTCGGGTTTATTCTCAGTGGTTTGTTTGAAGAAAACTTACGACGAGCCCTCCTGCTCAGCGATGGAAGCTGGTTGTATCTACTTGATAGGCCTTTGGCTCTTGGAATATTGGTGATCAATCTAGCAATCTGTCTGATACCCCTATGGAATCGCAAGGACTCATGACATACCATGCTCGACAGAATTTTTAGGAACTGAGGGTTCGGGATGAGAAGACCGTTTGGGAGAGGAAGAGCCGAAGAAGAAACAGAGGCGATTAATCTGACGCCGATGTTGGATGTCGTATTCATTATGCTGATCTTTTTCATCGTGACCGCCACCTTCGTTAAAGAAGTCGGGTTGGACGTGAATCAGCCAGAGGACGATAAGCCAAAGACTGTGGATCCGGACAAAAAGAGCATCGTGGTGCGTATCACCAATCGGGATCGTATCGTCATCGCCAGTCGAGACGTGGATCGTCGTTCGGTACGAGCGAATATTGAAAGACTGCACGCTGAGAACCCTGAGGCTCCTGTGATTATTCAGCCGCACCCTGATTCCACTACCGATGTGATGATTCATATCATGGACTCAGCACGACAGGCTGGGGTGTATAACGTTTCATTGGCTCAGCAAAACTAACTAAGCCGACACTCGGTGCAGGGCATCTGCCCTGCATTCCCGCGAACGCTTTTACCAGCGGACGACCTACTCGCCTTTGAGTCCTAGGACAGCGGACCAACCAATACACCGTCCATTCTGACGATCTCGCCAAGAACCGGGTTTAACATTTCTACCCTTGCCCGACACTTTGCTCAGCTCCTCGACCAACACTTGGGCCATCGGAAAGCGACATCAACAAACCATGCTAAAGCCAGAATTTTTCATCGATTTACGCAGCGATACCGTCACACGCCCTACGGATGCCATGCGACAGGCCATGATAGATGCCCCGCTGGGCGATGATGTTTACGGCGAAGACCCGACGGTGAATGCACTGCAAGAATACACTGCAGGCCTACTGGACAAAGAAGCCGCCCTATTTGCCCCAAGCGGCACCCAATCCAACCTGCTGGCGCTGTTCGCCCACTGCGAACGTGGTGACGAATACATTGTTGGCGATAGCGCCCACACGTTCCGCTATGAGGGCGGTGGCGCGGCTATTCTGGGCAGTATTCCACCCCAAACCGTTCCAATGGCCCTAGATGGCACGCTGGCATTGGAGGCGATTGAGGCGGCCATAAAGCCCGATGATTTTCACTTTGCTCGCAGCCGGCTTATTTGCTTAGAGAACACCCACGCTGGAGAACCCCTTCCCTTAGGCTACGCCGAGGCTGTCGCGGGACTTGGTGAGCGGCATGGACTGGCCATGCATTTGGATGGCGCTCGCTTATTCAATGCGGCATTGGCTCAAAATCGAACCCCAGCAGCCTTAGCTGCGCCCTTTGACTCTGTATCTGTCTGCTTGTCCAAGGGGTTGGGAGCACCTGTGGGATCGGTTTTGGTCGGTTCTAAGATTCTTATTGACGAGGCTAAGCGCTGGCGAAAAGTGCTCGGCGGCGGTATGCGACAAGCAGGAGTTATCGCCGCGGCAGGGCTCTATGCCTTAGAGCACCATGCCGAGGATTTGGCCCAAGATCATGTGCACGCGGATCGTATCGCTTCAACCATCGTTGATAACTTCGGTGAGGGTGCTGTTCGATGGGCCACCAACATGGTGCATCTGCAACTTCCCGAGGATGTGTACAGCGCTTTGGCTTTACACATGGCCGAAGCAGGCATCCGCGTGGGAAGACCCCGGTGGGTGCTGCATCGAGATATTTCCCAAGCCCATGTGCAGCAGATCTGCGATGGAATTCAGAGTTTCGGTAGCGCATAGGCAAACCACCAGACGCTACCTAAACGTCCACCCCATGGACGCTTAGGCCTGGGGTTGGTCAAGGCTAGATCAGAAACACCAAGCCGACGATGGCTCCTGTGATTAAGTTCACCAAGGTGCCACAAAGAACGGATTTAGGCGCGATGATCAAAAACTCTTCTTTCCTTTCAGGCACTAGGATGGTCAATCCACCCAGCAAGATTCCGAGGCTGCCGATGTTTGCAAAACCACACAACGTGTAAAGCATGATCAGTCGTGAATGCTCTGAAAAGTTGTCGATGTTGGCGGCAAATTCAACGTAGGCAATGATTTCATTCAAGACGACCTTGGTACCCAGTAGCGATCCCGCAGCGCCAGCCTGATCCCAGGGAATACCAATAAGCCAAGCCAGCGGCGCAAAGACAAAGCCAAGCAACGATTGAATCGTGATGGTTTCCTCACCAGTGAGACCAGCCAGAATCATATTGCCAAGGGCCACAAAGCTAATCAGCACCAATAGCATCGCGCCGACGTTTACGGCCATGGCCAAACCGTCCTGGGTACCCCGAGTCAGCGCATCCATGCTGGAACTGTACTGCAGTTCAATTTGCGATGAAGAATCCGCCACGGTTTGGGTTTCTGGCACAAACAAGCGAGACAGGTAAAGGGCTCCAACGGCATTGATCATCGACGCACCAACGATATGACCCACCACGTCATCCAGCACCGAGTCCAAGAGCACCGCGAACAAGATCATCACCGACCCTGCTACCGTGGACATACCAAGAGCCATCACCGTAAAGAACTCCGAGCGAGTCAGTTGATTCAGATAGGCACGAATGACCAAGGGCGTCTCGATCATCCCCAAAAACAAACTTGCAGCACCTGCGGTTGCTACGGCGCCACTGACGTGGAAGGTTCGCCTCAACGCCCAGCTCAGGCCCTGCACGATGGCCGGCAATATCCGCCAGTGCCACAACAGGGCGACGACGACAGAAAAGACGGTTACTTGGGGCAGCACTCGAAAAGCAAAAAGATAGGGTGCCTCGGCCACAGATTTAACGGGGAAGTCTCCCCCACCCAAATAGCCAAACAAAAACACGGTGCCAGCTGTGCTGGCTTCTCCAATGGCATTCACAAAACCATTGATACCGATCAGAACTGCACTGAGCCAGGAGGAGTGTAAAAACAAAGCCGCTAAAATCGCTTGAACAAGCAAGCCCACCGAAATCAAACGCCAAGAAACGATGGATCGGTTTTCACTGCAAAGCCACGCCAAAATGAGGAGCACGCCGATACCGAGGATTGCTTGCATAGCGTTATCTAGTCCTGAATGAGAAAAAGGGTGATGACGTGGTTGCCGGCAATGCGCCAGTGTCCAATACCGGATTCTAGCGCGTTGTTGCCCGAGTGAGCACCGTGATAACGAATTCGAAACTCTTGGTTTTCCCAATGCAGATCAATGCTGGCCTGATGAAAGCCGATAAATTCTCCGACTAAGGGGTAAATGGCCTTATAACCAGCTTCCTTGGCGGAAAAAGCCACCGATGGGGCACTATCCGGCAGTGAGGCAAAGGTGGATATCTCATCGGGCAGAAACAAGCTGTTGTGTAACTTTGGTGTCACCCGGTCAACCGTCTCCACATCCACGCCGATGCTGCGCCAGAGCGTGGTTACCCCTGCCAGTGCCAACTGTTGGCTGTGACTGATGCTGCCGCTCAGCCCCTGGGCCCAAACCGGTACCCTTCCCTGCTGCAGCACCGGATACTTGGGAAGACCCAACAGAGTTTGGGCTAAATGTGCACTGTGACGGCCGCAGGTAAAATCCCTGAGCCGACTGCCTTTCATACCCGCGGCTAAGGAGATCTCCCCATCCAACAACTCTCCATCGGAATTTTCCTTGGATGTGAGCGCTAATGCGGTGGCCTGCATGGTTGGCCAGGCTAGCTTCTGAGCATCTTGGGCTTGTGGATCACAGTACCAGTGCACAAAGCCCTCCTCGGCTTGACGACAAATACGAACTGGGGCCAATTGGTGCCCACGCGACGAGTGGCAAGGGTAATTCGCTAGTGACATTTTGGATAGTGGCACCAACCCACAAGGATCAGTATCCTGCGGCGCTTTCGAGTTCTTATGCTGAGCCTTGTCTGGCAAGCTCCAGTTTTATGCTACTTATCTGAATGTTGAGAAACGTAATATGTCCAATGTCATCTTGCTGAACGGTTGCTCCAGTGCGGGCAAGACCACTCTTGCCTGGACGCTGCAAAATCTGTTGAAAGAGCCCTATCAGCACGTGGCCTTGGACCACTTTCGCGACGGTATGCCGGGCAGAGTTAGGGGCTTGAACTCACCGGCGGGAGACCCCGGCGCCTCGGGCCTAAATGTGGTGCCCGGCAAAATCAACGACGAGTGGGTAACCCATATCCAGTTTGGTGACTACGGTGAGCGCGTCCTTGCCGGTATGCGGCGAACGGTGGCGACCCTGACCGAGCTTGGCTGTAACGTCATTGTGGACGATTTGCTGTTTAAGCCCGCTTACCTGGAGGATTATCTGGACGTCCTAGACCCCCAAACAACATGGTTTATCGGCGTAAAATGCAGCCTTGATGTGGTCAAAGAGCGTGAAGCCCTGCGGCCCGGTCGCTTTCCCGGCACCGCCATTTCGCACTTTGAACAGGTCCATGCCCACGGCGCCTCTTATGATTTAGAAGTCGATACCAGTCACGCCAAACCCTCGGATGTGGCTCAGCAAATCATTGATCGTATGCAGCGGCCAGCAGAGGCATTTCGCACTCTTAGATCTCGGTAGCGCGAGATTTCACTTCTCTGCCCGATCTCGGTCCTCAAACTGAACACGATATATGGCGGTTTTGCGAAGCCCATCTTCCCGTTCATGGGTTAGGTAGGCTGTATCAGTGGAATCCTTGGCAAATGCTATGGCCTCCCGCTGTCCGGCAAAGGGTAGTCTGATGAGTTTTGCCGGCTGGCTTAGATCTTTGCGGTTAAACAAATACGCGTGCTCTAGGGTTGTTACTAACAAAAGATCGGCGCTGAGGGTCATACCCGTGGGCATGCCGATATACGGCCAATATGAGCCGTATAGATCCACCTGACGCTTAGGTGGCTTGGAAAAATCTGTGAGCGCCGTGAGCAGTTCGGCCTGTAGATGGGCAGCACCGTGCCCAGTGTTGGTAGATTTTGAGGGTTCAGAGGACTCCAGAGATTCCATATCCAGAGATACCCGATAAAGCTCCGGAGGCACCGTTCGTTTGCTGAGCACCAACAGTTCTTGACGCTGGGTATCTACGGCCACGGCCTCAGCGTCTCTTGGACCTTCGGGGAAAGTAAAGTGCTGGACAAGCAAGGGTTTCAAACGCTGCTCAGCCGAGATTTGATCTAATCGGGGTTCTGCAACGACAGTGAAAGAGACGGAACTGCGTGCGGCGAAGTTGTCACCAATGTCGGCCACCAACAGATAATTTCGATCCCGCCATCGAAAGCTGGCCATGGCCTCCCAATCCAAGGGGTCTGACATATCGATAACCCAACTGCCCAAGTGCTGCCCATGGGGTGTCACGGCAAATATCTCAGGACCACTGCCGCTGTCGTTGATGGACCAGAGCACCCCAGC
>ERZ1047472.2022-NODE-2022-length-14929-cov-7.919322_pt1 | contig 14929 bp, 13 predicted proteins | sample MGYA00383095_ERZ1047472 | MGnify/ENA primary metagenome ERZ1047472 (study PRJEB29581, sample SAMEA5548365) | metagenome | biome: marine; feature: coastal; material: water | depth 1 m | study: Short-term variability in the microbial, nano- and picoplankton...
TACAGACAATGTGTCCGCACGGCTTGTAACAAAAACGGACGTGTAAAGATCTGCAAGAACAGGTGTATCAGTAACGCCTTTTTCAGTACTGAAACTCTGTGTATCGATAAACGATATAGCGTTAGATTTGCTTCCAATTGTGTCTTTTGTAATTGCACCAACATCAGTGAAATCATCCATCGTAATGGTGTCACTAAATGCTCTGGAGTAAGTCAAGGTTCTAGAAAAAACATCTGCCGCAGTCACGCCATCTGTTTTTGGAGCGTCGAACGTAGTAGTGAGTAAATCAGACGGCGTCAGAGTATCCACTAACGGTTTGCTAAATGTGTAGTTTAATGTATCAACTGCATTCAATATTTCGTATCGGTTTATACCAGCAGTTAGAGTGGAGGTATCACCAATAGATATAGAGTCAGTAAACTGCCGTTGTATTGTAAGTAGTACGTAGGCAAAGTCGCCGATCGATAAGCTTTCCTGAAGACCTTTTCCTACATCAACAGACTGCAACGTATCAGAGAAAGTGCCTACAGAATCCGTAAAGTTTTTCTCAGGTGTTAGGGCAGCTAAGTCGCCGACAATAAAACCTTCGTCTCTGAAGTAACGGTTCTTAGTGTCGTAGTCGAGAATAACTTCAGCAGCAGAAAGGTTAGAGTAAGTTGCACTACTTTTTATATCAGAGTAAGTGATATTGCTTCTTACAAGTGTGTAAGAAGACGACGCATTTATCTGAATGTATGCAACTTCTACTTTAGCCATTAATCAAAATCGCTCCGAACCTGAAGCTTTATAAGGTCATATACTGTTTGAATTCCTCCAGTAGAGAATGTAATTTCTATCTCACCCTCAAACGTACCTGCTGTATCTAAGGTTCCCGTAGGAAAATCTGTAACAACCTTACCGGCTGCCCCGCTAGTGATGGTGCAGGTCAGCGTACTTTTCACCGTTGTACTGCCTAGTTCTCGTAGCCGCAGCCGTACCGTTGCGCCTGTTACATCTATCGGAGCCCAGGTAGCACTGTTGTTAGGATCTAAGGTTTGACCAGACGCTGCGGTGTTACTGTCTCTTAATGTAAAAGTCAGTTCAGGGAGCGTATCTCCCGCTACCAATTTAAGTGTGTCTGAATAAGCCATTTTCTATACCTATAGTTTATAGATTATATTAGTCTGGGTATTATAATGCCAGTCTTTAATAACACCAAAGCACAGGTGTTGTCTTTCTAATGTCTACGTGAACAAAGCTCTTAGCTACTCCGACAGACATTCCCATTGCTAATGCGTGATTCACAATAGCGCGTCTTTGTACACCACCTGTAACGGCGATATCTGCGGCAATCCCTTGGGCATGGGTGCCTGGTTTTTCTTTCGCTAACTCAATACTGTGGCCCTTTGGGCAGCGGTAGCCTGAAGTCACATAAAATGGAAATTCACAAGCTGCTCTTAGCTGGTCAAGTGCATGAATAAAAGCTTCTTGCATCTCATTGTTGCCAGTCTCTTGGCAGTCAAAATCTTCTATCTTAAAATACTTAAACATTCTCATTCCTTAAACATATATGCAATAACACCCAATACAGCGGCCCAGACAGATGCAACTATTCCCTGACCAACCTTTACAATCTGCGTGTTAGTCGCGACTGTCTCTAGTACTTCATCTACTTTTCGCTCGTTCTCATCAAGCCGATACTCGTGGCGCTTGAGACGTGCGTCTGTACCAACAAGCTTTTCTTCTACGCGGGCAACGTTAGTCAACACTTCTGTTAACTTGTCGATTTTTACTTCAAGACGGTCAAAACGTCTGTTTGTTTCTGGGTCGGTCATGCGATTAAAAGCCTATAAGTAAAAACAATCAGTAGTAGTACAAAGCTTCCTGCAATGATGCCCATAAGTGAGGTCTCTGGATCTGACCAGTCCGGTTTCATTTGCGTAATTCCATTAGCTTCTTAGCGCCTTTAATTCCAAAGCTGCTCGAAATTGCTATAAAAAGAAGATACTGATACCACTCTGGTAATTCAGATAGTGCTTGGAAACTCTGCTGCACTCGATCTACAACTGCCATATCGTTAGCGGCTATTGCATAACCTGTCATAAATATTGGTATAGCTAATATAATAGTCCAAAACTCATCCTTCCAACTTGAAGCAGATGCGTCCGCCATTTTAGATTCCCAGTCGGCATCATTTTGAATGACATTCATTTTTGCTTCGTGCTTAGCCTGCTTCTCTTCGGCTTTGTTGCTCAGGTAGGTCTTACCTAAATCTGCAACAGGGCCGAGTAGTGCTGTGAATATGCTCATATAATTCTCCTAATAAACCAAGCTATAGCCAGGGATGATCCTGTCAGGAATTACTTCCCACCCATCTATAAACGCTGATTCTGCCAGATCATAGGTTGGACCTAATAAAGGCGCGAGTGGGGTACTGCCCCATTTATCAGCGTGCATCATTGATGTAACGATTGACATAGGTCCGTTGAAGCCTGATCGATCAAAGATTTCAGTCATGTACTGGTTCCAATCCATACGATCTGAACGGAAGTATCTACCGCCACTCTGGTTAACACCTGGAAGTACGCCTGCAATTAAATACTTAGCTAATTCTCGTAGCTCGAGGCTAATCATGGCAAGTGGCATAAAGGCAACACCCGCTAACGCCAAAGTAAGTCCAACACCGCCTAGCTTCTCTAAACCACTGCTGCCTGGTTCTTTAGCGCGTGCTTTGGCTTCGCGGATAATGCCGCCACCAATGGTCTTGGAGAAAGAGTACAAAAAGCTCTTTAGCTGCCAGATCAAAGCAAAACGAGGATCGTTCGCCCATGAGGGACGTTCTGCAGAATTAGGCCGCAACATAGAGCTTTCTACGAATCTTGTCAGGCCATCTTGAACTCGACGCCCTGCATCAGAGTCAAACGACCTACCGTCTGCTTCCCACGCTTTTATATCTGCGGCTGATACGCCCAGGTCTCTTAGGTAACGCTCAGACCGAGGGTTACCACTATCATTTACTGCATGGCGTAACATAAACTGGACGCCCATATTCGAAGCGAACTCTCTAGTAAAACGGGTAAACCAATCAAGGCCAATCACTCGAAAGAACTTATCGCCAATGGCCCGCGCTTTGGGATCCATATACTCATGGTCGGCGTCGGTCATCATCATATTTTCCATCGTGCGCTCTGAGGTCACGCCTAAGTCCTCGCCCAGTTCTTTAGCTTCTACTGGGTTCTGGATAGTTTCCTTCATCGCCTTCCATGCCATACCAAACGCATCAAAGTCTTTACCGTTTAGTACCGCTCCGCCCAGTTCAGTAATCGAGGACACAGTAGCGAGAGGGAGCAACGTGACCCACTGGAATAACTGCATCCAGCTATTAGCGGCTCTTAGCTTAGGGCCGAGAGGTTTGCGGCTATAGCCCATGTGTCTTTCTAGCATTGCGACGACTTCCTCGCGATCTACCTTAGATAGCTTGTCGAGCTCTTCTGTCAAAAGATCGGTGCCATCTGGCGCGCGAGTTGCACGAAGGAACTCGTTACGGGTTGATTGATCACGTATATATTCCTGCAACGCTTCCGCTGGGGGTAAGCTAAAATCTTTTAGTTCGCTAGGGCTCAGGCTGTTTGTAAATACTCGAGCCGCCTCTGCAACAGCTGATGGATCTGTTGCGTCAACGTTAATTTCGTTTTCATCCACTATGCGTTTCTGCAGCTGAACTAGCCTGTGTACGGTGTCACGTATCTGGCTTCCAGTCATCTGAGAGTCTTTGCGGAGCATCAACCCTACAAAAGCTTCTGGGTCATCTGCAATTTTTGCAAGATCAAGAGCAACTGGGAAATAGTTATCTCTTTTAAGTACTGTGTTACCTGGAGTCTTCGAGATGTAATTGTCGTACAGCTTGCTCAGGAACTCTCGTATCTTAATTGCATCAGCGCCAGCTTCACCATATTCGCTTAGTTGCTCGGTCGGGATTTTAGAATTTCTCGCAAGCTCCAACGTCTTCTCAGCTTCAGGTGTGGTCCAATCAGACCCAAGAATCTTCCGCACTTCATTCATCATGCGCTTACGAATCGCTGCTTTACGCTTTACGAAACCCATGTCTGAACCTTTACCTTCAGATTGAGAAGGTATATACATCATATCTGCAATCTTGGTGCTAATGGTTCGCAGTACGCCATCCTCTGTACGAACAAGCTGTGTTGCTTTGCGCACAGTAGGATTGCTCAGTACTTCGTTAACTAATCGAGCTAGTGACTCAACACCTTTCTCAAACTTAGACTTAGGCATTGCGTCTTCAATGGCTCTAACAAGCGCCTTCTGCTGGAAGGTAGCTTCTTTTGTGCCGACCTTGTTCTTAGCAGCGGTCCAATAGCGTTGCTTGTTCTCAGTAAGCGAGTCCATGTATGTAGTGAATTCTTGGTTCTGTGCATCTTTACCAAACCGGCGTCGCATTTCTTGCGACATGCTTTTGAACATAGATACAAGTTTGTCTGCAACTTTTTTAAAGTGGCTGGCTGACAGGTTTTTCGCTGGTAGTGTTTGTTTCAAATATATGTTCTTAGCGTAGATTGCTACCTGATCTGAGTACCATTCTTCAAAGGCTAGCTCGTTGTTAGGGTCTTGATATGCAGCAGGTGCATCTTTAGCAGCCCGAGCCTTTTCAAACTCCCGCACTAAACGCCGGTACAAAGCTGTGTTATTCAGCGATCCCAACATCTCTTCTTGGATCAACGCATGCCCCAACTCGTGAGCAGTGGTTAACGCTGTCTGAAGCTGATTGTCTGAACGGTTGTCTACAAGAATCACATGCGCATCATTAAAGCCCATGTATCGGCCCAGCGCAGTTGTGTTGTCTTGGAGAGCGTTCATCTGCTCGCGCACAGAAGCTGCCACGCGAGGGTCTGTAAACATCTCGTTGAACTTAGCCTCTGACATTTGCGCTAGTTCTTTCACACCAAGAATAGAGACAGGTTTTTTGAGTCTTAGCTTTTTGACCAGAGCGGATGTGACCTGTGTGGCCAAGCGACCAATGTTGCCTGCTGGGTAAGTCGCGTTCATTGGGTTGCGACCGCCTTTACGCTTAGGCTTCGCGGATGAGTAGCCCCTTTTTTCTGGGCGTCCAGCTTCGATGTTCAAGCTAGAAAGCGGTAAATCTCCCAATTGACGACGTGTGTCTTCCACAATCTGTTCTTCAGGCGTTAAACCAGCTAATGATTCCAGATCAGCAAGATCTTTCTCAGCGGTCTGAAGCGTGTAATTACCATTTTCATCTTGTTCGATGACTACTTCATTCAGCCCGCCAGCGTATTGTTTGTCATTGACCGCCTGCTCCAGTAGCTCTTGGGGCATACGCGCATAATAACCGTCGTTAAAATCAGCTTCGGTATCTACTTCAACTTTAAAATCTTCACGAGTTCGTGAGAGGGCAGTTGACGGCGGAGTATCAGAAGATACTGGTTCATATGTGCGAACTTCGGGGGCAGAGCGGCGACCGCCCTGCGGACGATTCAACTGTCGTAAAGATACGGGGTTGGTTTTTGTGCCACTAACTCTAATTCGATTACTTTGTATACGGGCTCTCGGGCTAAGCTCTCCAAAGATGGATTCGCCTTCGATCTGTATATCGTAGGAGTTATCAGGGTCCGCAAGCATCTCTCCAGCAAGGGCTGAGTATGCCTGTTGATCATTTACGCTCGCGAAGTTAATACCGTCTCTCTTAGCCACGATTCTGCGGCCAGCGTTGACTAGGTCAGCTAGAATAGCCATTGTCTCTTTACCGTCTGGCGCAACAACTGTGACCTTAACTTCAGCTTTGTTTTTGTTATTAAAGTCATCGTTCTTTGCGACGCGGTCTGCGTCTTTAACTGACTGTGATAAGAACTCGCCGATGGGAAACTTCTGATCTTGTCCCCCAATCGAGAACGTCTCGGTGTCTGGGGTAGTCTCGAGGTTTAAGTCATACGCGCCGTCTTTGCCCTCAGTAAGAGTTACCAGAGCAGTAGGGTTCGCCTTCTTAGCTGCAACAGCTGCCTTTAGCAGACTTTCGCTCATGCCACCGTAGTAGTCACTGTCCCAATCGATATCCATCTCATCGCCAAACTCTTTTTCAAAGGCTTCCTGAGTAGGCTTAGTGTTCTCGTATTCTTTATCTTTATTTCGCGGGGCATACTCTTTGAGTTTCGTGGTTTCAGGCTCGAAGATACCGCCGCCTTCGTCAAACCCAGTAGTCTTGCTACCGAAGCCCATGTCTTTATCGACTTGCTCAGAGTCCTGGTCATTCATCGGACGAACTACTGGACCCTGTTCTTTCTTCAGTCTGCGGTTTCTAGCTTCAAGTGCTTTCTCCACTGAGGTAACTTCGATTCTGCCGCCGTCAGGCATAAGACCGTTAGCTGCACCCAGAGCAGAGGAAAGGTTCTGTTCTACGGTTAGCTCTTCAGAAACAACACCACCATCTTTGTCAAAGACCTGTACGACTTTGTTGCCATCTTCGGTTTTTACACTGCTATACCCCAGCGCGGCTTGCAGCACTGTATCGCTTGCTTCTGCAGCAATAACATCATCAACGATTTGCTTGCTAGTAGAAACAATAGTGCCACGACCAGGAACAAACGCCGCGTAACCCTGCGTTTTGGACTCGCCAACTTCTACTGGTGTGGCGGTGTTTTCTTTTGCACCAAATTGCGCGGTTGGACCAGCGGCCCAAACGGCTTGCTTCGTGCTGCTAGAATCCGTCATGGCACTCAGCTGTGCATTTATATCTGCCTGTGGCTCTTCAGTCGTATACCCGTTGTTAATGTCCCCGTACTGCTCTTCATTTACCTTGTCATTTATCTGCTGTTCGCGGCCTTGGTCTACGAGCTGTCGAGCTTTACTGAATACACTAGCGCCAGCACTACCTGCACCTGCTGCAGCTCCACCACCAAAGAACCCTGCAAACGCTGACTCTCCTAAACGGAGTTTTGCATCTTGAGCAGTGTAACTATCATCCATCTGCATGCGGTTAGCGACGCCGATACCTTCTTGTACAACTTCAGTAGTGCCTTCTAATGCACCACCTTTTGCAGCACCGCCACCTATATCTTTTGCAAGTTGACCAAATAGAGAGCCTTCTTTAACTGCTCTTTTTGATGCAACCCTGCCAACAAGTTTTAGCATTGCGGCTTCTGCACCAACACCAATAACGGCTTGAGGTAGGGCCACTGCAGCCGCTCGACCAGCAGTGCTGCGGTCTAAAGTTTGTCCCGCTTCAAGTGCTTCAGACAGATTGCCACCTGCCATTGGTATATACTCTGACGTGCCTGCGCCTGCATAAGCGCCTTTTCTAAATACAGACCAGGCTGACTGCGCCAGTTCTTTCTCTACAGCATCAGCAGTGCCATCAGCGGTGTTCTTTAATGCATCTTTTACAATACGATTAGCAACAACCTTACCTGCTTTACTAACACCTGCTTTACCTAAAACAACTGCAAGTCCGCCCGTGCCACCAGAAGCAATTGTGCTTACGGCAGAGGGGAATAATTGACCAGTTGATTTACCAATCTGCATGAAGAACCCATCAATAGTAGGCTCCTCGATGAACTCACCGAAGGTGTCCATTGTAGAAACAGGGATCGCAGCTTGGGCTTCTTTGAGACGGGCACGACGAACATTGTCTTCTGCTGCTTCTTCATCGCCAATAGCTGTATTGAACAGTGCTCCGAAATAGTCGATGTCTGCATCGAGGGAAGCGCCACCCGATTTGCGGCCCGCGCTAAATGCTTCTGTCACAGACTCGGGGGCAATTACGCCAATTGGGTCTTCTACGTTTCCTTGCGCTATGTCCCTGTTACTTGGGCCATCATCTGATCCTCGATCTTCAGGGAGGCCAAAAGTACCGTTGCTGTAGAAAATCTGGAGTAAATCTCTTTCCACACTTTAGCCCCCCGTCGCTTTGCGGGTGTTGTAGATACCAATGCTCAGTGCGTTAGCGTACATTTCAGGGTGCAAGTTCTTGAGAGCTTGCAAGCCGCCGTCTTCATTCAAGATGTTACCGTCTTCGTCGGTGTAGTAGATTTTAGTTGCCTTCGACTTACCATCTGCATCAACGCCAGAGTCGTCGACTCGTAGCCGGCTCGCGTCAAAGTCAGCAGGGTCCACCGCATCTTCGACGTCGTCTCGACTAATAAAGTCAATCACTGACTCTCTAATCCTACCTGTAATGCCTCTACCGCCAGACTCTTCGCCAGCCATAGCGGCTATGGTTAAACTTAAAGTGGCACTCATTCCTGGCATTGCGTTAGCTATTTCCTCGTCAGTGCGGTCACTTTGCTTCAACCAAATATTAAATTTGTTGAAAGGTTTGCCTCGGAGGAATTGTGAAGCAGAGTCATAGTCAAAGTTTTCCTCATCTCTTTCTGCCCCAAAGAAAATATCCTGCGCCCCAGCAAGAACGTCTGCTGCTTCTTTATTTGCTGCATCGTTCCAAGAGCGCCTTGTTGTCGCCATGTCATTACGAAGGCTATCGTACTTATAAGCACGGTTAGCGGCGCTATCCTGTACAGACAACTCGTCTTTGCGAGTCATGCTCGGGCTGTTTTCTGTATTATCAAAAATATTAACCATCTCCTGCGTCATACGCGCCCGGATGGTAGCGTCTGGCGAAGAGGCAATAATGGCTGCGCGTGCGATTGCTGCATCTTTAGCTGTAAGACGTTTAAGATCTCGGATCTCTTTAAGACCTTCACGTCGTAGCTTCTCAGCAACTGTTTGAACTGTAGCTTGGTCAACCTTGATGCTGCCGTCGTTAACACCTTCTGCAATCTGTTCTGTTGTTTTACCTACGGCTTGTTCCGCTACAGCATCTGTCGCAGGGTCTGCTGCGAAGAGAGCTGGCTTGTCTTTATCAAGGTAGCCGTCAATCAACGCTAGCTCCGCTTTATCTTTCAGCAGGCCATCTTTCTCAGGGGGCGGAGTTTTAAAGTTAGATAGCCCTGCTCTGTTTTTCTCAGTAGCTGCTATCTGCTCTACTAATTCTTCTCGTCGCTCATCGAGCTTCGGGCGGTTCCTTTCCTGCATCCATTTTTTAGGTTTAACAGCTCTCGGATTTACTGCGCCATTACCTTCGATCGATAGAATTAAACGGCCTGCCTTGGTAGAGCGGTCAACGGTTTTTATGTCAAATGGTGCTACTGCTGGATTTTCATCTGAAGTAGGTACACTATCATCAGCTTCAGCAGCAGGAGTCTTTACAGTCGCCTGCGGCTTAGAAACTCCGAGATCATCGCCGATCGCTGTAGTGGTCTCTGGACCACCATTAGCAATAGCGGTCTCGACGCCTCGGACTAGTCCAACGTTTCCTGTCTGTTTTGCAGTATCAACAACATTCTTTTCGTATTGCTTCTCTGCTAGAAAATCGCGCTCCTGATCGTTAAGCGCTTGCTGCCTTGAATCCGCATCAATCACATTTAGATTGCCCCGCATTACGGTGGGATCAAACTTACTTGTGTTAGTCGCAACTTCGCGTTGGAACTGAGTATTCGCGAGTTTGCCTAGCTGACCGGCTTCAAAACGAACTATAGTGGAGTTAGGCTCACTAGAGCCATCTTCGGTAACAGCGCCTACAGATCCGTCTGCGTTTCTGACAGTTATTGCGTAACCACCCCCAGGAAGTGCTTTTACACTCTCTGCGACAGACCCTTCAGGCAAACTACCGAATTGAGTAGCAAAACCGAGCACAAGCTGTTCTGCTTGTCCGTCACCGTTTTCGATGCCTTGGCGTATTTTGTCGATGTTTAGGCTCATGCGGTCTTGCGCAATGTAGCCACCCATGTCTAGTGTTTCGTAGTATTTGTCGTTAGCAGCAGTCTTTTTATCTGTATTAAATTTGTCTGTGTCTTGAGCGCTTTTAGCGTTTAACCGAGTGTTCTCGTCTTTGTTATACACATCATTGATGTTGAACTGGCGAACGCTCTCGTCATACGACTGGTTGTACTGGCGCTTCTGTTCGTCGAACTTATCTCGAGCTAGTTTGTTTTGGAACTGCTGTTGGCCAAACGCTTGTACCGACTGTGCCCCGCCTAAAATACCATCTAAAAGTGCCATAAAAAATTCTCTTTAAAATGCAAAAGCCATAATGGCCATAGCACCTAAACTACCGAGGGTGCTATACGTTTGAGCCTTAGATGCCGCTTTGGCCTGTGAATAAGCGTTCTCACGCTGCGTAGCATTTGCAGCAGCAGACCCCAATTGACTTTGTGAAGAGCGGTTAACGCCTTGACCGATATTGATTAAATCAGACAGCTGCCGTGTATTAGCTTCACGCTGCGCTATTCTTGCGTCACCAACCGCCTGAATTCCCCCAAGAGTATTAGCGCGATCGAGGCTTCTAGTTTGCTGCTGAGCCTGAGCGGGGGTAAGTGCAGCGCCATAACGGCTCGCGTTGCGGTTAGAGATACCTGTTGCGATACCAGAGGCCGCAGCAGCATCAGTACGAGCAGCGTCGATTAATGACGTATCATTCTGAGCTCTGTCTATCATGCCTTCTTCAAAGTCACGATAATTATTTACGTAATCAAGATACTCTTGCCGAGTAATCTGCGCATATGCAGCCTCGGGATCACTGACACTTGGTAGTGATCCTAAGCCACCACTGCCTCCTCTATCATAGGAGTTGTAGGGGTTATAACCGAAGTCCATTGGCATAATTAGCCACCTCCAAATATGTTTGAATAAGCAAGTCGGTTACCAAAACCGCTAACAGATTGCCCAGCGTCATTAACAGGGCTGAAGAAAGAGCCGCTTGTTTCTGTTGTTCTCATTCCCATCTCTGGACCTAAATCTTCAGTTTTTGTGCCTTTCGTTGCTTTGTTCTGCATACCCTGCATTAATGCAGCGCCTGCTACCTGGCCAGCCGCAGTCATCTTCGCGTTAGCTACCGTCTGCTTATTTTTCGCTCTCGTTAAAGCTTCTGATGTGGCGAGATTAGCTGCTTGTGCCATACCTGATTGCGCATCTGCTGCCTGACCTCGCGCTGTTCCAAGCACGTTAGTCTGCATTTGATTTTTGATGTTAAGACCGGACGTGTTCGCTATACCCAACTGCCCTTGTAGAGCCTGTGCTAAGTCCCCACCATCTGCACCAGTCATAGCGCGTCGAGCCGAAGGCTTAGACAGTGCCTGCATTGTGTCAGCATTCGCTCTGCCGCGAAGGGAGTCAGTAGTGTTGTCAGTCAAAGATTGATCGCGCATTTTCTGAAGTAGGGGATCATATTTTTGTTTGAAATGCTTGTACTCCGCCATAGCTACAGAAGCCGAGGCTTTTTCAGCTGCTGATGCCTGATAATCTTGTTGCTTAGGTGAGCTTCCCATATACGTCTCTCGTGTAAACAATTGTGTCTAACTGCCAGCCTTGCGAAAGAATATAATCTTTCAATTCAGGCACTGCAGACCTAACTTCTAATTTTGAAAAACCACCTAACTTAGCCTGTTCTATAAAGAAGTCTTGATGGACTGATACTAAGTTAGTCCCTCTCTTCTCGGCCCAAGCTAGCCATATCAACATGGTCCTTTTTCCAGTGAAAATATCTGTTTCACCTGTGGTGACAACCATTCCTTCATCGGTTGTCCAAAGCGTCGCCTGTTCTTGAGCGCAGGCTAGGTATATATCTGCAACCGTATATGTAAGCTGCGGATTAGCTTCTAAAATTTCTTCTACTGCTGGAGCCACCCAATGAATGTTGTCCTCTATGGGCGATTCAACAGGGCTATCCACCGTTACCATAATGTTTACGCCTTGTTCGCCATGCGCCTGATGTACCGCCGTATCTAACCGTTCTAGCGACACCTGTGTTCGCGCCTCGCGCTTTACGCTCCGCGTCAGTAACACCTTGATTAAATAAACTGCCATAAACCTGTGCGCCAGTTAGGTCAGTCCACTCTTTATTTGGGATTCTTAATAATCTAAATAAGGCACCATTTACAATAGTGTCTCGATAATCGTTCATCACATCGTTATCACACGCTGTGCTTGAATGAGTAGGTTTTAAAACAGCACGTAAAATGGTACTGGAGACCGTTGTGACTGTGGGCACTGGTGCTAACCAGAATAAAGCAGCACCTTGTTGCACATAATACTCAGGTACACCGTTGCCTTCACGCCACTTAGGTATGCGCTGCTCAAGCAGGGTGGAGGTAATAGGTTCAACATCTTTTCCGAGGTGTGACACCCACAGTATTTTTTGCACTGATGTGCCAGACGGGGCTTCGAGATCATACTCAAATATACCGCCGACTGTTGTTAGTGGGTCCAGTTCAGCTTGATATACGCTGGCTTTCTCACATAACTCTATAACGGCTGATCTAATACTATTTTCAATTAGCGTATCAGGACACCCATATACCATTGGTAATATTTCAGGGAGTAGCGTCTCATAAGAAATCGCCATGTGTTATACCGCCGCTTGTCTACGTTCCATATTAGGATTAGTCATTGCGTCTATTTGCCCTTTACCCGTCACTGACGTAGTAAATAACTGGAAATGACTACTAGCGCGTTGAGCGTTACCTGCGTACTCTGCGTCTTTCATGTACGCCATGTACAAAACATAATTCATAATAGCGTTAGCGTAGATATCAGGGATAGACAGTGACCCGTTCTGCGCTACAGTGGCGGGGTTTGAAGAGTAAATAATCTCTAAATAAGCGTTACCTGCCACGCCAGGATAGACGTAAAAATTACGAGGGTTTGCTTCGTCATAAACATAGTGCTTTACAATTGTTGTGTGCGCTGCATCGCCAGCGACAGTTGGGTCGTGCCAGTCAGGGCTCTGTGCGTCTAACACTTCTCTATCAACTAAACGAACTGATCGCTTACCAGTTCCGTTACTTGCAGCTGACATGTTTCTAACTGCTTTTAAAAGGCGGTTGCCTCCAGTAGGTATAGACTGCTTTGTTCCAGTAGCTAGAGTAACAGTCTCGTTGGCTGCACTTGCATCTGGTTTTAATAAAGCTATCTCGCGCTGAGCGTCGTTAATCCACAGGACTAGTTCGCCAACAACCGGCCATCTAACGCCTGTTGTATCTTGAAGTACGGTCTGTGCTCTGTCTATTACGCTTTGTACTGTGACTGCCATGATATATACCTATGAGTTAAGGATTGATTCCCAGGCTGCTTCCCGTTCATCAGTGCCAATGGTTTCTCCCATAGCTTTATTTACTGCCGCTGCTTTAGGGTAACCGTCGGTTTTAAAATTCTTTGGATCACCTTCGTCCATCATTTTTTCAAGTACTGTTACAAGATCAGATGTGGGTACGACAGGTGCTTCTTCAATTACTTCTTCGAACACTGCTTCTTCAGCATTTTGTTCTTCGACATATTTATCGTTATATTCTTTCGCGCCCATCTGTATTGCTAATAGGCCAACTTCTTCTGCTATCTCTCTTGGAACGCCCGCTTCAAACAAAACGGCTGTTCCGCCTAGGGTGGTCACTCTTAATGACGTTTCACTAACAATCTTCATGATTAATTCCTATATAAATAAAAAGCCCCCTCCGAAGAGGGGGCGATTGTCTTACTGTGCAGTATCTAGACAGATAACGCCGAAGTCCTGTACAGACCCTGCAATATCAGAGTTGTACTTAGGCTTGCGAAGTCCGAAGATCTTGCCTACAGAGATACCAGACTGGTTACCATAGTCGAAAGTATCTTCAACCATTTCAGGCAAACCAATGTCAGCCATAGCTAGAGACTGAGCACCACAGAACAGAGCACGTCCGCCAACTATGTTAGCTGCTGCGCCCCACTTGTAGCCAGCTGCGCCAGCGTTAGATGAAGAACCAGTAGTAGCACCAGAAGTGTTAAACACATGACGGAACTCGTGGATCATTACACCGTCAACCATCAACGATGAAGAACCAGCGAATAAGCTGTTAGAAGCTCCTCGAACACCAGCGTTACGAACGTTAGCGATGAAGTCTGCATCTAGCTTTAAGTCAGCCATTTGCTGTGGAGTAACAAACATGTGGAAAGTTTCCTGGTTACCAGCACCACGAATACCACGGATGTATTGATCTTTAGCATAAGCTTTCAGATTAACAATGTGCTTGTACTTCAGAGTGTCAGTAGCTACCAAAGCAGTAGTGTCACCAGCAAGAATGTCGTCGCCATCAACTCGGCGGTGTCTTGCAGAAGTAGGAGCAGATACGTCTGAAGCAAACTCAAGGTCAACCAACTCGTGTCCAGCACTACTAGAAGTGGTACGCAGACCGCCGTTGTTTTTATGAGTATATGCAACGCCAGATAGAGACAAGAATGCCAACTGGTCACATCGGTCAGCCATTGCATAAGCAAGTGCATCACGAGACTGCTCACGGAAATTAACAACAGTCTTCTGGTCAGTCATTCGGCCAGCGATTCTGTTTGCAAATCTCAACTGGTCTAGCTCAATGGTGATGTCATACGCGCGGAGGGCTTCTTCATTGCCTTCCAAAGTATTGTCACCAGTGATGCCGTCGCCGGTCATATCAGCAAGCAAAGTAATGTTAGCTTTGGTGCCTTTTTGGTTTTTAGTAAGTTCAGTTACGCGCTGTACCATTGCGTTTGAACCCGTACCAGCGAACTGGTTGATGAAAGATTGGTTGCGAGCTACTTTCCAGAAGTCGCGGCTCCACATTTGGAGTTGGTCGCCAGTAAGCGTACCGAAGTTTGTAGTGGCCATGATAGGCTCCTTTTAGATTGACAAAATAATTTATGCGGCACACGCCGCCTTATCAGCCGACTTAAAGGAGCGGCTAATCCGTATCTCCGTATCGTGGAGCAACGAACTAGCGCTTATTAACGAGGTGCGACCTCGACAGGTTTAACGCCTTTGTAGGCGAGGGGTACGTTTTTTACGGCTACGGGCCGACCACATGTCGTAGTGATGGACGTATAACAGATATTAGTACAGGTATTATTTTATTGCAAC
>ERZ1047472.2026-NODE-2026-length-14907-cov-6.090897_pt1 | contig 14907 bp, 19 predicted proteins | sample MGYA00383095_ERZ1047472 | MGnify/ENA primary metagenome ERZ1047472 (study PRJEB29581, sample SAMEA5548365) | metagenome | biome: marine; feature: coastal; material: water | depth 1 m | study: Short-term variability in the microbial, nano- and picoplankton...
ACAATAAATCAGGTCAATAAATGTATATCTATTTTAAAAAGTAAACCAAAAATTAAAAGATCTATGTGGAGTAGAAGAGCACAAGAATATGAAGCAAAGATTTCTTCAGGTAAAATCTATGAACTTGCAGAAGTTGTTAGAGATTTAAATAAAGGTGACGATTTAATGGTTGATCAATCATATAGTGAAAGACAATTATTCGAAAAAGCATATGAAAGAATTTTATCAGAATTTCAGATAGTGATGGGTGTATCTCTGGAAGATACGCAGAAAAAATTAGATAAAGCATTGAAGAGAAACTTAGAAGGCCAAGCAAAAGCTATAGCTGCACCAACAAAGATTAAAGAACCTGCTGCAGAGCCTGATGCTGATTCAGAGCCAATCACTGATACTGAAGATTAAAAATTAGAGCAAAAAAAAACGCCTCTCACACATAACGTTATGAGAAGCGTTTTTTGAAAAGTTTAAGATACTATCTTTTTCTTTTCTTCGCTTTTTTAGCTTTTTTAGCTTTTTTCTTAGTTTTCTTTTTAGCTTTTTTTGCTTTTTTCTTTGTAGCCATCTTTAGCTCCCTGTTTAAGTTAAACGAATCAAAGTGATTCGCTGTTAACTTATTTTTATTTTTTTATACAAGTGATGTCAATTCATTAATTAGTTAACAAATTGTAAATTTGTTTTTTTTAAAAAAAAGTTTTTTAAATTTTTTGTTATATAAAAAACATTAATATTTATGCGATTAATAATGTCTTTTATAAAAATTAATTAAAAAGTTTTTCTAACTCGTTTTGATAAGTTTTTATAATTTTATATCTCTTTAATTTTAAAGTAGGTGTCATCATATTATTTTCAATTGTAAATTGATTTTTAATTACAATAAATTTTTTTATTTTTTCTATTTTGCTTAAATTTATATTTATTTTTTCTATTTCTTTTTGAATTTGTTCATTCTTTACATTTTTATATTCTAAACTTAAAACAATCAGGCAGACTAAGTAGGGTTTATTATCACCATAGACTAAACTTTGTTCTATGAAATTGGATTTATTTAAATCACTTTCTATTTTTATTGGAGAAATATTATCTCCACCTGGAGTTATGATTATATCTTTTTTTCTATCTGTTATTTTTAAAAACTCACCATCAAACTCTCCTATATCACCTGTAGATAACCATCCATTATTTAAAACTTTATTTGTTTCTTCTTCATTATTCCAGTAACCCAACATAACATTTTCTCCTTTAACCAGAATCTCCCCCTCATTTGTAATTTTAACTTGATTACCCCTAAAAGGTTTTCCCACAGTTTCTACTTTAATTTCATTGATAGAATTACAGCTTACAACAGGAGATGTTTCAGTTAATCCATACCCTTGCAGTGTTGGCAGGCCAATTGCATTTAAAAAATATCCCACATCCTTATCTAGTGCTCCTCCTCCTGAAATAAATGCTTTCAAATTTCCACCAAATTGTTTTTTGATTTTCTTTCTTACTAAAAAATCACAAATAAAATTTATTAAACTTTCTATTAAAGAAAATTGTTCTTTGTTTAATTTTTTATTTCCAAGTTTAATCGTTTGATTTATTAAGAATTTTTTTATTCCTGCTGCTTTACTAAAATTAGCATTTATTTTTTGATATAAATTTTGATAAAATCTAGGCACAGCTGTCATTATTTCTGGAGAGCAATTTCCCATATTTTTTATAAGTTTTTCTATACTCTCAGCATAAAATACTTGTGCTCCCACAACTATTTGTACAAATTGAACTGTATGCTCGTATGAATGAGAAAGGGGTAACCATGTTAAAAATTTAGGTTTTTTTGAAATAAATTCTTTTAATAAACCAAGTGCTCCTTCACAATTATTTAAAATTCCCCCATGACTTAAAACTACTCCTTTTGGGTTTCCCTGAGTACCAGATGTATAAATTATACAAGCAACATCTTTTCTTTGAATTTTTAATTCAGAAAAATTTAATAAACTAAAGTGTTTATTTTTGAATATTAGATTAATATTTATGTACAGTTCTTGATCTAATTCATCAATTACATCAAAAAAAATTATTTTTTTTATGAATTTTTTTTTAGGTATTATATTTTTTACTTTTAAATACTGTGTTTTATCAGAAATGATTAGTACAGTCGGTGTGCAATCATCAATTATATACTCGTAATCTCTTTCTGTATAAGTTGTATAGGCTGGAACTGTTATACCACCTGAAAGCATAATGGATAAATCTGATATCATCCACTCAGGTCGATTTTCTGATATTAATAAGCACCTATCACCTTTTTTTATATATTTTGATATTTCTTCAGAAAGTTTAATAATATTTAAATACACATCCTCCCAAGAATATCTTTTTTCAACTTGTTTTAAGGACTGCAAAAAAACACTAGTTTCGCTTTGCTTTTGGTATTGATAATAAAACAGCTCTAATAAATTTTTAACTTTTTTTATTTCCATAAAATACTGGTGGGCGAAGAGAGAATCGAACTCTCACTTCTTGCGAAACACGATTTTGAGTCGTGCGCGTCTACCAGTTCCGCCATTCGCCCTTCCTTTTCCTCATTATAACAATAAAATTAAATAGTATAAGAGTATAAATTATATTAAAAACGAAAAAATGCTTAACGAATTATATCAAAAGACTTTAAAACTTGCTGCTCACAAGAGATCGAATACTTTTCTTGCAGTTTTATCTTTTACTGAAAGTTCTTTTTTTCCAATCCCACCTGACGTTATGATTGCCCCCATGATTATAGCAAAAAAAAATGATTATTTAAAAATTTTTTTTATTGCCACTTTATTTTCTTCACTTGGAGGTATCCTTGGATATTTTATTGGGTCTTATTTTTTTGATCTTAGTATGGTGGTAGTAGAATTTTACAATTATGAAGAAAAAGTAATTAATCTTAAAAATAGTTTGTCTGAAGGAAGTGGTCTTTATATCTGGCTTGCGACTTTATTTCTTGCTGGATTTACACCTTTGCCCTTCAAGGTGTTTACAATTACTAGTGGTATGATTGGTTTTAATTTACCTATATTTTTCATTATCTGTCTATTTTCAAGAGGGTTAAGGTTTTTTATCGTTTCATACTTGTCGTATAAATTTGGAGATACTTTTAGTGAATTTATGAAAACTGATGCTGCCAAATGGTTTACGATTGTAGGTATAATAATTGTGTTGATTTTTGCCGTAATATATTTTGTAATCAAATAACACAGCCATGATTAACCGAAAAACTACACTTCACCTTATATTGTTATTTAGTATTTTTGCTATAATAGCAGCTTATTTTATCGAGCATGTTTTAGGTCATCAACCTTGTAATCTTTGTTTGATTGAAAGAATTCCTTATATCGTTTCAATAATTTTAATTCTACTTTTTATTTTTGTACAAAAGTTTGAAAAATTTTTTTTAATACTTTTAAGCATTACATTCTTTGTAGCGTTTATTATATCTTTTTATCATTTTGGAATAGAGCAAGGTTTTATAAAAGAATCTTTAGTTTGTGACTTAAACTCCACTAATACTGATCTAACTAAAGAAGCACTCCTAGATCAGCTAAAAGAAATCACTGTTAGCTGCAAAGATGCAACTTTTAAAATTTTTGGTTTATCGCTTGCTACATTTAATATTTTTATCTCTTTAATAATTACAAGTATAACTGTAAAACTTTTTTTATCTTATGAAAAAAACAAATAAAGAAAAAGTAAAAGAATTTATTCGAGTTGATCACGCAGGTGAACGAGGGGCTATAAAAATTTATGAAGGTCAATTATTAGCTTTAAATACATTTGTTAAAGATGAAAATCTAAAAAAGAAAATTGAAGAAATGAAAATTCATGAAAAAGAACACTGTGAGTATTTTGAAAATGAAATAAAAAAAAGAAACATAGAACCAACAAAATTCTTACCATTGTGGGATTTGCTTGGTGTCGGACTTGGTTTTGGCTCAACTATACTAGGAAAAAAAGCTGCTATGTTATGCACTGCTTCAGTAGAAGAAGTAATTGATGAACATTATCAAAATCAAATTAATGAATTAGAAGATGATGAAAAAAAATTAAAAGAAAAAATGATTAAATTTAGGGAAGATGAATTACATCACAAAGACATAGCCTATAAGGAAGGTGCAACCAAAAAAGGTATGTACTCTATTATGGATAAATTAATTAAAACTGGATCAAAAATAGCTATTAATATTTCTGAAAAGATATAATTAAGCTTCTAACTCAACATCCCAATATAAATAATCCATCCAACTCTTATGTAAGAAATTTGGGGGGAAATTTTTACCATTTTTGTGTAGGTCTTCTGTAGAAGGTTGATATGGCTCTTGGTTTAAGGACATGTCTAAATTTTTTAATAATCTTCCACCTTTTTTTACGTTGCACGAAGAGCAAGCAGTTACAACATTATCCCAATTAGTCTGTCCTCCCTTGGACCTTGGAAGCAAATGATCAAAAGTAAGATCTTCAGCACTTCCACAGTACTGACAAGAAAATTTATCTCTTAAAAAAACATTAAACCTAGTGAAGCTAGGATTAGACTGCGGTTTTATAAAACTTTTTAGTGCAATGACACTCGGTAACCTCATATTAAATGATGGGCTTCTAATAACTCTGTCATAATTGCTGACTATAGTAACCCTATCTAAAAAAACTGATTTTATAGAATCTTGCCAGCTCCATAAGGATAATGGATAATAACTTAATGGTCTATAATCAGCATTTAACACTAGCGCAGGACATTTTTCTAAAGACAAACTGTGATCGTTATAAATCATTATAAAAAACTCTAACTGAAAAAAATTAATTTATCAATAAATAGAATTTGCTTATTTTTTAAAATTATTTTTAATATAATTTAAAGCCACACTTGATGCTTCAATAGGAATATGATGTTCACAATTCTCTATCATTTTTGTTTCAATTTCAATATTATTTCTAATTAGAAAATCTTTTGCCTCTAACAAAAATGTTGGTGATACAACTGCGTCTTTATTACCATGTATCAATAACATCTTAGTAGATGAAGATTTTCTTTGATTAAGATCTTCTTGATTTATTATTTTACCTGAAAAACCAACAATACAATTATAGTTTTGGTTCCCAGTTAAACCTAAATTAATTGACATCATACATCCTTGACTAAACCCAGATAAACAAATTTGAGCATTGTTAAGATTGTATTCACTTTTAACTTCTTCAATATATTTTTGAAGTTTGGTTTCTGCTTTTTTAGATTCTTCTAGAATATAATTTGGATCATCTTTGGTTAAATCAAACCACTGAAAACCTGTTGGGTTAATTTTACATTCTTCGTGACCATCTGGACATAAAAAAATAGTGTTGGGTAAAAATCTTTTCCAATTTAAAGTCAACATACTTATATCTTTTCCATCACCACCATAGCCATGCAATAAAATAATAGCATTGTTGATAGGTATATCTTTTTCTGGCCTAATAATTGTAGTTGATAGACAAAATGTCATAGATGTTTTTATTATGTTTTTTTTATTTAAAAATATTCTACAATAGTTTTATGATATCTGGAACATTGGTTAAAATTTTAAGTATTGTGCTTTTAATGGTTGTAGCGGTCGTGTTGATCTTGGGAATAGGAACTTTATTCAAAGGTGGCAAAACTAGTAAAAAATATTCAAACAAACTAATGCAGCTAAGAGTTTTACTTCAATTTATTGCCATAGTAGTTTTGGTTAGTTTTGCTTATTTCTTTAAAGATTAATCGTACTGTTTTAGCCAATCAGTAAAATCTAGATCATTAAAATCAATGGACCCCATAATTCTTCCAAATTCTTCACCTTTTTTATTAAATAAAATTGTTGTGGGAACTCCTCTTAAGGAAAGTTTTTTAGCTAGAGTAATTGGTGCATCAAAATATATATCTAGATCTTGAACACCTATTTCTTTAAAAAAAGAATCTGATTTCGAGAGATTTTCCTGACCAATATTAATAGGAAAAATTTTTAAATTATCAAAATTACTATTTGATTGTAAACTATCTAGAGATGGCATCTCTTCTCTACACGGAGCACACCAAGTAGCCCAAAAATTCAATATTAACAATTTTCCCTTAAAATCATCTAAACTTACGTCTTCACCACTTGAATCTTTAAAAACTATTTCCTCATATATTTTTGGATTTTTTGATAGAGCTAAATTTTTTATATTAGGTTTTTCTAAAGCATAACCAACATTGCTAACCATTAAAAAGATAAATATTAATAATAATTTCATACTAAATATGTATAATTAATTATCATGGTAAAAAATAAAAACAATATGGCAATATGGGGATCAAGAATAAAAAAAGATGCCTCAACCTTATTTCAAAAAGTTGGTAATTCAATAGATATTGATAAAAAACTTTTCCATGAAGATATTTTAGGATCAATTGCACATGTTGAGATGTTATTTAGACAAAAAATTATTTCTTTTAAAATTAAGAATAAAATAATTTTTGGACTTAATAAAATTGAAAAAGAAATTTTAAAAAATAAATTTGAATATAATAAAAAATATGAGGATATTCATATGAATATTGAGAAAAGATTATTTCAAATTATAGGGGAAGAGGCTGGATATATTCACACGGCTAGATCTAGAAATGATCAGGTGATTACTGATTTTAAAATGTGGACAACTTCAGCGACTAAAGAAATCAATAAGAATTTAAACAATATCATCAAGACCATTCTCAAAATTTCAGAAAAAAATATTGAAACAATAATGCCTGGATTTACTCATTTAAAAAATGCACAAGCAGTATCTTTTGCTCACTACTTAATGTCTTATGTGGAAATGTTTAATAGAGATAAAAAAAGATTTACACATAATTTAGAAAGTTTATCCGAAAGTCCACTGGGAGTCGCTGCCTTAACTGGTACTTCGTTTAATATTGATAGACATTTTACTTCAAAGAAACTTGGATTTAAAAGACCAACAAATAATTCGATTGATACAGTTGCAGATAGAGATTTTGTTTTGGATTTTTTGTATAGTGCTTCTGTCTGTTCAATGCACATTTCAAGGATTGCCGAAGAACTTATTATTTGGAACTCTGATGGATTTAACTTAATTACACTTTCAGACAAAGTAGTGACAGGTTCATCAATAATGCCTCAAAAGAAAAACCCTGATTTATTAGAATACTTAAGAGGCAAAACGGGCATGGTTTATGGTAATTTATTTTCAATGCTAACAATTCTTAAAGGACTTCCAATATCTTATTTTAAAGATCTTCAAGATGATAAGGAAATACTTTTCACATCTAATGAAATTCTTAATAATAGTATTTCTATCCTTAACGAGGTTTTAAAGAATCTTAAACCTAACAAAAAACAAATGCTGGATCTTGCTAACTCTGGTTATATTACAGCTACTGACCTAGCTGATTATCTGGTTAAAAATCATTCCATGCCATTTAGAAAAGCATACCAAACCACTGCTTCTATTGTAAATTATGCAGAAAAGAAAAAGAAAAAATTAAATGAATTAAATATTGATGAACTAAAGAAAATTGAACCAAGGCTTACAATTGAAGTTTTAAAGATATTTAATGTAAAAAACTCTGTAAACTCAAAAAAATCTTATGGTGGAACGTCTTTTGATAATATCAAAAAAATGATAATGAAATATAAAAAGCTTTAAAATGATAAAAAAGTTAATTTTAATTTCTATACTTTGTTCTTTCTTATTTTCATGTGGAAAAAAAGGAGATCCTCAATATGAGGGGAATGAAATGGTTTTTCCAAAGTCAGTAGATTAATGAAATATATAAATAAAAACTTAACAATTGAGAAAGTCAATGTTCAGAAAATAGCAAAAAAATTTGGTACACCTACTTATTGCTATTCTTACCAACAACTGACAGAAAATATTAAAAAATTTAAAAAAAATTTTAGATCTTTTTCTCCATTAATGTGTTTTGCTATTAAATCTAATACCAATGTAAACTTAGTAAGAGAAATTGGAAAATTAGGGTTGGGTGCTGATGTTGTCTCAATGGGTGAGCTAATGATGGCACTAAAAGCAGGTATAGACCCAAAAAAAATTGTTTTTTCAGGGGTGGGCAAAACTTCAACCGAAATAAGTTATGCCATTGATAAAAAGATTTTATTGATAAATGCTGAGTCTAAAAGTGAAATTATTGAAATTGAAAAAATTGCAAAATCAAAAAAAAAGATTGTTAATATAGGCATTAGGCTTAATCCCAACACAGACGCCAAAACATTAAAACAAATCTCAACTGGGAAAAAAGAAAATAAATTTGGAGTTGATGAAAAAACTTTTTTTGAATTAGTAAATTTTACAAACAATTCTAAAAATATAAACCTTAAATGTTTAAGTGTTCATATTGGCAGTCAAATTTTAGATCACAAACCATATGAAAACATGCTCAATGTTGTAAATAAAATAATAAAGAAAAGTGGTCATAATTTTGAGTTTATTGATCTAGGTGGAGGAATGGGAATTTCTTACGAAAAAAATAGCAAAAAACTAAACTATCAAAAATATAACATTGCTATAAAAAAATTTCTAAAAGTTCAAAAGGTAAAAATAATTTTTGAACCTGGAAGATCTATAGTTGGCAATATTGGATTTTTAATTTCTCAGGTTATATATATAAAAGAAAACACTAAAAAAGATTTTATCATATTGGATGCTGCAATGAATGATCTTATGAGACCAGCATTATATGGTGCAAATCATCAAACTATTCCTGCAATAAAAACTAATAAGATTTCAAAGAAAACTTACGAATTTGTTGGTCCAATCTGTGAAAGCACTGACAAATTTACAACTATAAAAGGTTTTCAGAAATTAAAAGAAAAAGACCTTGTTGTAATGTGTGATGTTGGGGCTTATGGAATGTCACTAAGCTCAAATTACAACTTAAGACCAAAACCACCAGAATTAATAATTAAAGGGTCTAAAATTAATATTATTAAAAAAAGACAAAAACTAAAAAATTTGATTTAGTTTTTGATTAATATGATCAGAAATTTTATATTTTCATTATTTTTTTTCTCAGGAATAATTTTTATTTCACTAATCTTCTTACCCTCAATTTTATTACCAAAGAAAATTGTTTTATATGGTGGAAAAATCATGGGCTTCTGGACATCCCTATGTTTAAAAACGTTTTTATCAACCAGGATAATTATCAAAGGCAAAGAGAATATAATTTCTGATAGAAAGTTTTTTATAGCTGCTTCACACCAATCAATGTTTGAAACTTTTTTTTTACAAACTATCTTTAACTCTCCTGTTTTCATTTTAAAAAAGGAACTATTAATGATCCCTATATTTGGTTGGTATTTAAAAAAAATAGGATCAATATCAATTAAAAGAAATAAAATTTCTAAAGAAAACTTGGGGTTTTTTGATGATATTTCAAAACAAGTAAATTCGTCAGACAGACCATTAATAATTTTTCCACAAGGAACAAGGCTACGCCCAGAAGATAGAACTCCTTTTAAAAAAGGATCTGGTAGAATTTATGAAGAACTAAATATTTCATGCCAACCAATTGCAATTAATTCTGGAAATACTTGGCCAAAACATGGTCAAAAAAAAATTAAAACTACCCTAACAGTTTCAATTTTAAAACCTATTGAACCTGGCTTAAGCAGAGAAATTTTTATAAAAGAGCTTGAGAATACTATTTATTCTGAACTTGATAATCTTAACTAGCCTTTCATAGGCATTACAACAAATATACTATCAAAATCACCTGGATCTTTAATTAATGCTGGAGACCCTGTATCATTGAAAAAAATTTCAATCTTATCTCCATCAAGCTGTGATGCCACATCAATTAAATATCTAGAATTAAAACTTATTTCTAGATCATGTTCAAACTTTACACTTAAACTTTCTTTCCCATCACCACTATTTGTGTTGTTAACTGATAAGTTTAAAACGTCTTTAGATAAATTAAATTTAACTCCATCTTTTTTATCCAATGAGACTGAAGCAACCCGATCAACAGAGTCTAAAAATAATTTTAAATCTATTTCTAACTTCTTTTGATTATTCTTAGGTATTACTTGAATATAATTTGGAAATTTTCCATCAATTAACTTGGATATCAATATGCTGTCGTTTAGCTCAAATTTTATCTTAGATTTAATATTTGAAATTTTAACATCACCATCATAACTATCTAATAACGAACATAGTTGAAAAATTGTTTTTTTTGGAAGTATTATTGGTTCAAAATCTACTTGCTGGTCCAATCTTATTTTTGAAATGGACATTCTATGGCTATCTGTAGCTGCTGCTGTTAGAAAATTTTTATCTTCAGTTTGTGTTTGATGAAAAAAAATTCCACTTAAGTAGTGTCTAGTTTCATCGTTAGAAACTGAAAATTTACATTTATTTAATAGTTTTAATAATTGTTTTGATTTTATAGAAAATTCATTTTGATTAAAGTTTTCATCTGTTAGTGGAAACTCAGATGCACTAATACAATTTAGATTGAAAACTGATTTTTCAGACTCGACTTGGAGTTTGCTAACATCCGTTAACGATAAATTAATTTTTTTTCCTGATGAAAATTTTCTTATAATGTCATACATAATAGATGATGTAGTAGTAGTGTTTCCTTCTTCTATAACTTCGACATTATTAATTTGATGAATGAATATTAAATCTAAATCTGTTGCAGTAATTGTTAGGTTTGAGTTGCTAGCATTTAACAAAACATTTGACAGAATAGGAAGTGTACTTCTTTTTTCAATTACACCTTGGCAATAATTGAGTGCTTGTTGCAGATCTTGTTGGTTAACGTTAAATTTCATTTTCTTTATTATACAATATCTGATTTTTTAGATTATTAATATTGTTTGTCATTTCTGGATCTTTTTCCTTCAATTTTTCAATAGTTTTAACTGAATGAATGATTGTTGTGTGATCTCTATTAGAAAATTCCCTTCCAATCTCAGGTAATGACTTGGATGTTAAAATTTTTGTTAAATATATTGCTGTTTGTCTTGGTCTTACAAGATATCTTGATCTTCTTGCAGAAAGCATCTCACTTTTGCTTATTTTAAAGAACTTGCATACAGTCGATTGTATTAAATCTATTGTTACTTTGTTTTCTCCAATATTTAATAGATCTTTTAAAACTACTTTAACTTCTGATAGGTTTGGTGCTTTGTTATAAATTCTAGAAAAAGAAACAACTCTATTAATTGCTCCTACTAATTCTCTAATACTTGCAGTTATTTCTGTGCTTATAAATTTTTGTATTTCTTCTGAAATATTTACTTGGTTTGAATAAAAAATATTTAGTTCTTCAGTTTTTTGTTTAACAATTTTACTTCTAAGTTCATAGTCTGGTTTTTGTATATCCACAACAAGACCTCCTGCAAATCTTGATTTAATTCTATCTTGAATTCTGGATAATTTGTTTGGGGCCCTGTCAGCAGATATAATCACTTGTGAGCCTTTATCGAGTAACGCATTAAAAGTATGAAAAAATTCTTCCTGCATTGCTTCCTTACCATTCATGAATTGAATATCATCTATTAACAATATATCAGTATTTCTAAAATATTCTTTAAACTTTACCATATCATTAGATTTAATTGATTTTACAAACTGATACATAAATCTCTCAGCAGAAATAAACATAACTTTATTTTTTTCTTTTAACAAAAGGCCAATTGAATTTAATAGATGCGTTTTTCCCATTCCAACACCTCCATAAATATAAAGTGGATTATAATGAGAAATATTTTCTGACACTTTCATGGAAGCCTCATAGGCTAGTTTATTGCTTGTTCCAGTGATAAAATTATCAAATCTTTTATTTGGATCTATTCTGTTGTATTGCAAATATGTATCTTTAATGAAGGATACATTTTCATTATTTTCATTTTTAGAAATATTATTTTCTATTTCATTTTCAGAATTTTTTTCAATAATCTTAAACTCTATTCTTGTTAAATCTTTTTTATAAGTTTTTACTATTTGTAAAATTTGATCTAAATACCTTGAGGTAATCCAATCTCTAATAAATCTTGTAGAAACTGAAAGTAAGACATAACTATTCATCTCTTCAACAAAGTCTATCTTCCTAAGCCAGCTTTCATATATATCGCTGCCTAGTTTATTCTTCATATCTTTTTGAACCATTGTCCAATCTAAGGATCCAGTAGATATGCTTTTTAAGTTTTGTGTTTTTGTGTTGTTTGACATAAAGTTTTGTAGGAATAAGATCAGTTAAAAGCAAAATAGTTTTTTTGCAATAAATAATTTTCTAAAAGCAAAAACAAAAAAAAATTAAGTTTGCAATAAATATTTTTGAATGAACAAAAAAAAATAAAATCTATAGGTGATTCATTTTCTACGTGAATTTTTATTAAATTTTTTTAAATATTGTTAAATTGAACGATTAGTCTAACGATCAAGTTTTACAAATTGAAATCTATGAGTGTATGGTTTTTTACTATGCTCTTATTATTTTACTGAATCTATATATAGCTAATCAAGAAATGTATCTTCTTACATAATGTGAATACTATTAGTTGAAATTTAAAATCTCTATTTATAATTAATTATAAAGCTGAAATTTTCTTTGTTATTCTCGAAATGTTTCTTGAAGCATTTGCTTTCTTTATAATTCCAGTTTTTGCAACTTTCATTAATTCAGAATTCAATTTAGGCAAGAATTTCAATGCTTCATCTTTCTTTTTCTCTTGAAGAAGAAGGTTCATTTTTTTTATAGCATTTCTATACTTACTCTTACGAGCCTTATTAACTAGTGTTTGCGAAGCAATTCTTCTAATTCTTTTAATTGCTGATTTTGTGTTTGCCATAAGCGCAGTGGTATAGCTTGAGATTTTATACTGGTCAATAGAATAATTCCCTATTTTTGGCAGGTATTACAAAAGAATGTTGATCTATTAGATATAAATATTTTCTTAATTTTTCCCTTACATTTATTTCTTAGACAACTTTGGTTTTCCCTTTGATAAACCCTAAATTCTTTTTGGAAGTTTCCACTTTTTCCTGTGATATTTTTAAAATCTCGAATACTCGATCCGCCTTTTTTTATAGCCCTATTAAGTATACTTTTTGAATAAGATATAATCTTTTTGCAATTTTGGTTAGTTAATTTTGATGCGTGAATAGTTGGATTAATTTTACATAAAAATAAAATTTCACTAGCATAAATATTTCCAATTCCTGATACAAATTTTTGATCTAATAAGAAACTTTTTATATCCTTTCTTTTATTTGCAAAATAACCAATTAAATATTCTAAGTTGAAGTTTTTAAAGAAAGGTTCTGGTCCCAAGTGATTAAACCTTTTTTCAAGCTCCTTCTTATTTTCTATAAATTTAAAGAAACCAAATCTTCTAGGATCATTGTATATAACTCTTAAGCTATCAAAGTGAATTTCGATATGATTGTGTTTTTTTGGAAGTGTTGGTGAGTTATAAAAACTGGTATTTGTAAATTTACTACTATTGTTTTTTTTTATTAGATGAACAGTTCCAGACATCCCTAAATGAATTAAACAAAAAGATTTATCAGAAAAATTCAAAATCAAATATTTAGAAAATCTAGTAACTTTTTTAACAATTTTATTTTTTAATAACTCTTCAAATTTTGAAGGAATTTTAAATCTTAAGTTTCTATTCGTAATTATTATTTTTTTGATTTTTTTACGCTCTATTTTTTTAGATAATGATTGTTTGACTATTTCTACTTCTGGTAATTCTGGCATTTGAGACTATATTATCAATAAATTATAAATTTAATATGCAGCAATATCTCCAAAATAAAAAAGGCCTTGTCCAAAGTGTCTTTGACAATGTCTATGACAAATATGATCTAATGAATGACTTTATGTCATTAGGAGTTCATAGAGTTTGGAAAAAAGACCTATTAAGCTGGATGAACCCATCTGATAATAAAACTTTAATTGATGTTGCTTGCGGTACCGGAGATTTAGGTAAACTTTTTTTAGATGCAACTGATAAAAATGGAGAGATATTTTGTGTAGACCCAAATGAAGGAATGATTGGTAAAGGCAAGGAAAAATTAAATAATTATAAAAATATAAATTGGGTAATTGCTCCAGCTGAAAAATTACCTATTAAAGACAATTCTTGTGATTATTACACAATTAGTTTTGGTCTTCGAAATACTAAAGACTTAAATAAAGCATTATCGGAAGCTTATAGAGTTTTAAAACCAGGTGGCCGCTATTTATGTTTAGAATTTTCTAAAATTCAAAACTCTAATTTAAATTTTATATATAAAAATTATTCAAAACTTATACCCTTAGTTGGTAAAGCGATTGTTGGGCAAAAAGAACCTTACGAATATCTAATTAAAAGCATTGAAGAATTTATTAATCAAGAAGAGTTAATCGATTTAATGGACAAAAATAAATTTATTAACTGTAGTTATAGAAATTTATCAGGTGGTATTGTTGCCATTCATTCAGGTTGGAAAATCTAATGTTAAAAAAGATATTTATTTTATTTAAATTAGGAAGAAAATTAGCTCGCTCTGATATATTGACTATTCTTTCTAAATTTAAAAAACCACCATTAGCAATCAAGATTCTTTTTCAAATACTATCATTTTCTTTTTCTACTCCTAATAGAACCAATTTAAATGAAAATGAAGGGGCAAAACTTTCTAAATCAATACAGTCGATGGGAACAACATTTATAAAATTAGGACAATTTTTAGTTACTAGACCTGATATTATTGGAGATGATTTAGCAAAACAATTAGAGAGCTTACAAGATAGATTACCCGCTTTTAGTTTGATTGAAGCAAAAGCAATAATTAAAAAAGACTTAGGAGATGATACCTTCAATTCAATCATTGATTTAAGTGAACCAGTTG
>ERZ1047472.2028-NODE-2028-length-14894-cov-5.896826_pt1 | contig 14894 bp, 11 predicted proteins | sample MGYA00383095_ERZ1047472 | MGnify/ENA primary metagenome ERZ1047472 (study PRJEB29581, sample SAMEA5548365) | metagenome | biome: marine; feature: coastal; material: water | depth 1 m | study: Short-term variability in the microbial, nano- and picoplankton...
CCGCCAGTCACAAATCCGACGAAGGCAGGGGCACCAAGCAAACTGTTTGTGGAGCATTGGGTGGCAATGGTTGAAGCTGCCAAGGCGCTGGGTGACATTCGCCTTCCGCCAAGGAAGTAGTCGGCGGCGGAGTTCTGGTTGCGGCTTAAATAAAAGGACAGCGCCAGCAAACCCAAAAGGTAAGCGCAGATGACTGCCCAGTCTAGGGCTAACAAAACGCACCTAATTTTGAGACAAAACTTGCCCAAGGACCCTCACTTGGGCGATCATTTTCGGTGCACGGTCTGGTAACTGATGCGCGCCGATTTGGTCGCAGTACCAGCCTGTTTTTACTCGACGATGCCCAACCAACGGGCAAGTTAAGTGTTCTAGCAGCCCTGTTCTTTACGCCTAAAGGCGCCCGGGGAAGGACCGCAGTTGAACATTCACCTAGGCAATTTGAGGAGTCATTTTGAGCGGGCACGTTCCACGCGTAGTTGAACCAATAGAGCCCTTTGATAAAGGGTCCATTGATTACGATGTGCTCGCCTATCTGATTCAACTGTATGGTTCTGCACAAGGTCAGCGGCTGCATCAGGATCTGCGTCAGAAGGCGTTGGATACCGCGTCGACGCTCAAGCCTGCGCAAATACGCGATGCATCCGAGGCGGTGCTGATTTGCTATGGCGATAGCCTGCAACGCGGCGGAGACAGACCTCTGCAAGTGCTTGGGGAGTTCGCGCAAGAGTACTTGGATGGTGTTATCAGCGGCATTCACATCCTGCCTTTTTTCCCGTCCTCGTCTGATGACGGCTTTGCGGTAGTGGACTATCGGCAGGTGCGTTCGGACTTGGGAGACTGGACGGACATCAAGGATCTTTCCCAGCACTTTGATTTGATGGTCGATTTGGTAATCAATCATTGCTCTCGCGAAAACCTTTGGTTCACTGACTACGTGACCAATCAGGCGCCGGGCAAAGATTATTTCCACGAGTTGGCCGGTGTGCCCGACCTTACTCAAGTGCTGAGGCCACGAAATTCGCCACTGCATACGGAAATTCATACTCGTCGGGGCGTCAAAAAAGTCTGGACGACCTTCAGCGACGATCAGGTCGATTTGAACTTCGCAAACCCTCAGGTGCTGTTGGAGTTCGCTGACATTCTCTTTTTCTATGCGCGTATGGGGGCACGTTATATCCGATTGGATGCCATTGCCTACTTGTGGAAGCGTTCGGGAACCACCTGCATGAGCCTGCCTGAAACCCATATGGTCGTACGCATTCTGCGAGGCTTGATTGAGGTGGCCGAGCTGCCCTTGGTGTTGATAACGGAAACCAATGTGCCCCACGAAGAGAACGTCAGTTACTTCGGTGCGGGCAATGAAGCTCATTTGGTTTATCAATTCAGCTTGGCGCCGCTGTTGTTGTTCAGCTATTTGTTTAGTGATGCCCGGGCTCTGGTGGATTGGTCTCGTCAATTGCAGGCGCCCCCACCGGGCTGTAGCTATTTCAACTTTATTTCCTCTCATGACGGCATTGGCCTCCGTCCATTGGAAGGCCTGATGCCCGAGTCGGATATCCAGCGGTTGGTCGATGCGGTGCACCTGCAGGGCGGATTGGCTTCGATGCGAAGCGCTGAACATGGAGAGGAGCGTGCTTACGAGTTGAATATTGCCCTGTTTTCCGCCTTTCAAGGCCTCGCCGACAGCGTCGCCGCGTTTATTGGCGCGCATCAGTTGATGTTGGCCTATCAGGGGGTGCCGGGTATTTATCTCAATGCCATGGTGGGCACGTTGAACGACCATCGAGAGATGGAAAGCACCGGGCGCACACGATCCATAAATCGCGGTCACTGGAATATCGATGAGTTGGCGGAAGCGCTGGGGCACACCCAGACCCATCATTCCCAGGTGTACAGGGCGTTGGCGGACAGTCTGGCGTTGCGATCGGCTCAAGGGGCCTTTAGCCCTGATGCGTCCCAGATGTTTTTGGGCGGCGGTAGCGATCATTTGATGTTTCTGCGAGAGAGCACTCACCAGCGTATTCTCGTTGTCGCTTCCTTCGCAGAGCACAGTCGATCCCTGCCCTGGCCAAGTGAGTTGGGCCCCGTGCCATCCATGGCCATTGATCTGCTGACGGGCCGCCAAAGCCAGTCCGATCAACCGATTTTGTTGGATGCCTTCCAAGTGTTGTGGTTGGACCTAGCCGAGGGCAACTACGCCTGAGTCCTGCACGTTACGGAACTCATGGTGATCACGCTCTACGATTTGAGCTAGGTCTGTTGGCGCCGACGGATAGACGCTGAGCACTCGGTTCCAAGAAGGCACATAGGGCAGCTCTTGCCCAGTGCGTAAAAATTCCTGTCCCGCGGTTAAGACGTTGTTGGCAAAAGTCTCAACTGCTCGCTCCTCGGCGTCCCGATCGAAATTCAAGCCATTGACCACGGCATCATTGTAATAAGACTCGATCAGATCCAAGGCGATGCGCAAATAGGCGGCTTTGACCGTGCGTACGGTTCCAGCCTCAAAGACCGTGCCAAAGGTGGCCATGATCCGATACAGGGCCATGCCGATGTCGGAGCTCATTCGCGACAGCCCCCGAGACTTGTCATCGGCAGAAAGCTCCTGATGTTTGTGGTCGTAGTTGTCTGCCACTTCGATTTGGCAGACTTGTTTAGTGGAGTAGTTGCGAAACACCTCGGTGAGAATGCCAATTTCTAACGCCCAATCTGCGGGAATTCGCAGAGTTTTGAGCAGGTCTACTCGCATGGCGAACTCGCCAGCCAAGGGGTATCGGAAACTGTCCAGATAATCCAAGAAGTCCTGATGCGGGAAAATACGTTTCATGGCTCTGACCAACGGCGAGACCAGCAGCCGGCTGACCCTGCCGTTGAGTTTGCCGTCGGCTACCCGGGCATAGAAACCTTTGCAAAACTGATAGTTAAACTGCGGATTGGCGACGGGATAAAGCAGCCGTGCTAACAGTGAACGGTTGTAGGTCGTGATGTCACAGTCGTGGAGTGCGACGACCTTTATATTGGCTAACGATTGCACGTAGCCGAAGCAGTACCACACGTTGCAACCTTTACCGAGATCTGTCGGAGCAACACCGTGGTCTTGCAACCGGTCCTGAAGCGCTTTTGCTCGTGGCCCGTCGTTCCAAATCACCGTGTGAGGCAATTGAAGGGCGCTGAAATAATCAAGGGCGTGTTGATACTCCTCTTGGGTGGCTCGATCCAAACCAATGACCACATGGTCTAAGTAGGTTGCGCCATTCAAAACGTCGATGATGTTGGCCAAGGCGTCATGGGCCAGCTCTGAGTAAAGGCAGGGCAGGATCAAGGCCATGGGATTGTGTTGGCTAAACTGGTGAAGCTCCTCTTCCAAGGATTCCAAGCTACGGGTTTTTAGATTGTGCAGGGTGGTGACGGTACCGTTTTGAAAAAAGTCGCTCATTGTTCGCGGACCCCTGCTGCGGCTCTCGCTACATTAGTCGAAACATCGGGCAGTCCCAACAGGCTCTGCAACGTGGCCAACCAAGACTCGTGGCCGCTGGCTTCACAGTAGTGTAACGCTGGGTGTTGAAAGGACAGGTATTGGCCGTCACTCGCGGGAAAGAGGATGGCGATGTCCGCCATAGCAAGCATTTCTAGGTCGTTGGCCGCATCGCCGCAGGCGATGATTGTTGGGCGCTGGGTGCCCCAGTGAAAGTGTTCAAGAACCTTCTGCACCGCAGCAGCCTTGGTGCAGGCGGCATCCAGAACCGTCTGAAAGCGGCCGCCGTGAACGACCTGCAGGCCGATGAACCCCAAGATTTCGCTGAATTTTTCCAGCGCTTCTGGGTCGTCTTCCCATACCAAGGGAACGCTGGCAGCACGTTGTTTGGCATCAATCGCACCGCTTTCGTCCAGTCCAGTTAAAGCCTGTAGCTCTTCGCAACTGATGTCGCGGAAGGTGCGATAACGAAGTTTGTGCTCCTCGCGAATGTGGTCTAACAGATCGTAAATCTCTGCGGCCGGGCGACCGAACAACTCGGCTTCTGCAGCCGATGGCCAGCAAAGGCCCGCGCCGTTTTCGAGAATATAGGGCGAAGGGAATTTGCGCGTCTTGTTGAGTTGCGACATTTCCCGGTGGGTTTTGCTGGAGGCGGGAATACAGACGCAACCGTGTTCGTGCAAGGTGTCCATGGCGCCACCGGCACTACGCAGATCGTAGCGTCCGTCCAGCAAGGTACCGTCTAAGTCTGTAAAGACCAGCCAGCGTGCAGCAAAAGGCTTCATCTGACTTTGGATGTTGTTCAACGTATCTGACCGTTAATTTACTCCTTTTTGAGGGAGCAAATTGCGTGCCACATTTGAGCGCCAGTCTTTGGGATGTAAGGGGTCGGTGGGATGCAGTTTTGCACTGATACGCAACGGCCCCGAGCGTTTTTGCACTGATCTGGTGCATTTCCTGTGTTGTTGCGGACATTCCCAAAGAGACGCCTCATAACGAGGCGCCGGAGGAATCCTTCTCAATAGGCTAGATTAGGTGGTGCGTATGAGATCGATAATCACTTGGGCTACTTGATCCGGAGCGCCTTCCTGCACGAAGTGGCCGCCACCTTTAATGGTGGTGTGTGGCAGTCCCTTTGTGCCGGGCACCTGCTCGAGAAACTGAGTCTCCCCACCTCGAGTGACTGGGTCGTTGTCGGCAAACGCGCATAAGAAAGGTTTGTCGAAGGATTTGAAAAACTCCCAAGCCTTGGCTTGCTGCTCTAGGGATGGGGACGTTGGTAGCGTTGGCACCTGACTCGGCATTGCCCGAGGCCCCATTTTATAGCTGGGGTCTGGGAACGGTGCCTCATAGGCTTTGGCGAGATCCGTGGGGAACGGCGATGTGACCCCAGCGCGGTTGAGTAGAAATTTGGCTAGCTGCACGGGCATGGACGGACGCTGCATCATCATCGACATCAGCATGCCAATGGGTAGATCCGCTGTCTCCCAGCACCACTTTTGCCAGTAGGCGAATTTTCTGGCCGGATGAGAGCCGTCGCCCATACCGCTGATGGCGCGCTGCATTTGCAGCAGATTGGGCGTGGGCTTGTTGGCACGAAAATCCTCAACTTCCTCAACCAGTCCATCAGGGACCTTCGGGTTGTAGGGAAGGCCGGTGTTAGATATCACCACCCGGTCAAAACGCTGGCTGTGATTTACCACTAGACGAAGGCCGATCAGGCCACCCCAGTCTTGGCCAAAAAAGGTGATGTTTGAGAAGTCGTTGGCCTCCAGCCAACTGCCCATCCACTGGACCTGGTGCTCGTAGCTGTAGTCTTCTCGAGCAGCAGGCTTATCGGATTTCCCATAGCCCACCAGATCTGGGGCGATGGCGCGCATGCCTGCGGCTGTCAAATGTGGAATCACATGCCGGTAAAGATAGCTCCACACCGGCTGGCCGTGCATGAGCAATACTATGGGCCCATCCGCAGGGCCTTCATCCAGATGGTGGATGCGAAGGTCGCTGCCGTCCTGAGTTTTGATCGTGGTGTAGCAAGGGGCGAAGGGGTAGTCCTTCAGTCCCGCGAAGCGATGGTCTGGGGTGCGCAGTATTTTCATAGACTTGCCTGTAGGAAATAATGATACCCATTATATCCAGAGGGTTCGGCCCTGCACAGAGGTTAGGGTCAGTTTTGCATGGGGATGTCGTCGTCCCAGCGGAAGCCAAGCCCGCCGGCTTGCCAGACCCCTTCACCCAACGGGCTAGGGCCGTAGATGTTCAAGTGTGCGGGCAGGCCAAAGCTGGGTTTGAGGTCGTGCACTCCCTTTATCGTGCTGCGGTGCATGATCCGCAATCCTTGCTGTTCTGGCGGCAGGTGGGCTTCGGGTGCTGCCCGGTGGGCGACGCTCAAATTGTCGATAAACAGGCAGTCGTTTTCTTCGTACTCAAACGCGATGGCGTAGCCGCTGTTGAGGCCCGCGTTTAAAACGTCGTTGTACTCACGGCACAGTTGGCGAAGTTCATTCGCATCGAGCAAACAGAAGGCGTCCATATCTGGCGCTTTTTCAATGACCGCCCCGGTCATGCCCAAATGCAGCCAAATGCATTCGCGTTTGCTGATGGGGTGTACGTGGACAACGGGATGCACAACCCCAGAGGTGGCGTTCACCGATGATAGCCTTCGCCAGTAGGCTTGTTGCGCTGGGGTTAGGGCATCGAAGGCGGCTGCTTGATGGGCAAAGTAGGTGCCGCCCCCGCGCTCGGGGCGACGCACCATGTGATAACCGGCGTGAGAGAATGTGTCTAGATTAAAGCTGCCATCGTTGTGCCACTGGGGCCCAACCCCAACAATCCCTTGGCCCGTGTCGTTGGAAAGCCTGAACAGGTGCTGGTTGCCGCCCGGTGTGGCCGGATGCACACCGTGGGTACTGTGCAGCATTTTTCCGCCCCACCAGCAGCTCGCCTGTAAAAAGTCCTGAGCGGCCAATGCCTTGTCGCTGCGGAAAACCACAAAGCCCCGTTCCGCCATCACTTGTTCCAGTGCCTTAACCACCGCTGCAGGCGGCGGCGCTGAGGCCGATAGATCCAAACCCTCAACCACCGCCCCCATGGGGCGAAGGGCCTTGATGCTCGCGCCAACACCCTCGACGGTGGCGACGGCGACCGGACTCAGAGCGGGTACTGAGGACGAAGGCTGGGTCATGGTCTATCCGTAGATGGGTTGCTTGGACTGGCCTTAGTAGAGCCAGCGGACTTGGTTTAGATGGCGATGCATATTTTGCCAAAGTGCTTTTGGGATTCCTGGTGCCGGAAAGCGTCTGCCAGTTCACCCAGCGCAAACGTGCTGTCAATAACGGGCTCGATGCCATTGGCTTCTATGGCCGCGATCATGTCCTGCTGCTGGGCGCGACTGCCGACGGTGATGCCTTTAAGGGCAGCGTTTTTAGAAAACAGCGCAGCCGTGGGCACGTTCCCTTCAAAGCCCGCAAGAACCCCGATCAGAGATATGTGCCCGCCGACGCGTACTGCGTTGATGGACTGGGGCAGAGTGCCGGCCCCGCCGATTTCTACCACCACATCGACGCCTTGGTTGTCGGTATGCTTTAGCGCTTGGGCGGACCAGTCCGGCGTACTTTTGTAGTTAATTAGTTCGTCCGCGCCTAACGACTTAAGTCGTTCGAGTTTTTCGTCCGAGGAAGACGTGGCAATCACCCGGCAGCCCGCCGCCTTGGCGAATTGCAGGGCGAAGATGGAGACGCCCCCCGTGCCTTGAGTCAAAACCGTATCGCCGGGTTTGATTTGCGCCTCCACCATCAGGCCGCGCCAAGCGGTGAGTGCTGCGCAAGGTAGCGTGGCAGCCTGTTCGTGGTTGTACCCGCGGGGTAAACCGGTAAAGGCAGACGCGGGCATGGTGACCTGCTGGGCAGCAAAGCCGTTAACGTGATCCCCGGGAACGCCCAGTAATTTTTTATGGGCGGCATCGCCGTCCTGCCAATTTGGAAAGAAGCAGCCAAGGACCGAATCACCCACGGCGAATTCGCTGACCCCCGAACCCACAGCGGTCACTACGCCAGAACCATCCGACATGGGTATTCGACCCGCCTCTGCGGGAATCATGCCAGCCACAACGGCGAAGTCGTGAAAGTTCAGGCTGTTGGCTTTGACCGCCACCTGTATTTCTCCGTGACTAGGGTCTCTTGCAGCGGCGTCCGCCAGGGAAAGGTTCTCCAATCCTCCGGGTTGGGCCAATGTCATTGCTTGCATGGGTTATTCCTTTCTCAATTCTTTGCGATTTATCCTGACTCAAGGGCAGCCTAGCAAGGGGTTTATCAATCACCAACCACTCTGCTTGGCCGTCTGTCGATTTCTCAGGGAGCGAAGAGTAAGCTCGGCAAATGAAAATGCTGATCTTAAACGGGCCAGGTTTGGCGGATTTGAGTGGCCTTGATGGATACGCTGATATCACGCTCGGGGCCATCAAGGACGCCTGCGCCCAGCAATGCGCCACGCTGGGAGTGGATTTGGATTTTCGCCATACCGAGGACGCCCAGCAGATAAAAACATGGCTAGACGAAGACCTTGGCGGTTTCGATGCCTTGGTACTCAATCCCCAAGGCGTTGCGGCCACAGTTTCTCAAGCGGATCGCCGAGGCATTGAAAACGCCTTGGACAATCGAGTCCCGGCGGTTGAGGTCCACCTCAGCCAAACATTGGCGAACGCACTGGCCAATGTTTCCACTGACGGGGCTGAGGCAGCAGGACCCCTACGCCCAAGTAACTGCGACCTTGGATTTGTGAGCGGTCTGGGAATTAACAGTTATTTGCTGGCCATCAAGGCACTGCACCGACGACTGCAACCGCTAGCGGAGTCTGCCTAACCATGAGTTTTCGTCTGCTGGTATTAAATGGGCCAAACCTAAATTTGCTGGGGACTCGGGAGCCTGAGATATACGGCCACGATACCTTGGCGGATGTAGAGGCGCGCTGTCATGCCCTGCTGGCGGCGATGGGCGGTAACCACGAACTGGTCTTTCGCCAGTCCAACCACGAAGGCGAGTTGGTGACCTGGATTCAGCAGGCCATTGGCACCGTAGATGGCATCATGATTAACGCTGGTGCCTATACCCATACCTCTGTGGCCATTCATGATGCCCTGCGCGCCTATCAGGGCCAGACCATTGAGCTGCATATTTCCAACCCCCATCTGCGCGAGCCCTTTCGTCATGTGTCCTACGTGGCCCCGGCGGCGGATGCGGTTATCGCTGGTCTTGGCGTAGCCGGATACGAGCATGGACTGGAAATACTTGTTCGCAAGCTGGGCGAAAAAGCCTAGTCCAAGAGGCTTGTCACAGGCCAACAGCGCTCCAGCAACCAATCGATTTAGGCCGTTTAATTCGATATGGTCTGGAACTGGCCCGAAACCATGTCTTTTTCAATTTCTTCGGGTCTAGCCAGGAGCAGCCATGAGCGCAAATAGGTACCTAGCAGATAACTTCGCCCCGGTAGCAGACGAAATCACCGTCGAAGACCTACCCATCGAGGGCGCGCTGCCGAAAGAACTTAACGGCCGGTATCTGCGCAACGGGCCCAACCCCTTTGATGAAGTCAATCCAGCGTCCCATCACTGGTTTACTGGCGCCGGCATGGTGCACGGGATACGGCTGCAAGAGGGTCGCGCCGAGTGGTATCGAAATCGATACGTCGGATCTACGAGCCTCAGCCAATTTCGCGGCCAGCCGGATATCCCCGGGCCCAACTGGAACAACAGCGGGTCAGGTCCCAACACCAATGTGGGTGGTTTCGCCGGGAAAACCTGGGCCATGGTGGAAGCCGGTGGGTGCCCTGTTGAGCTGTCTTATGAGCTGGAAACTATTGGCCGCAACGCCTTTGAAGATACGCTGCCCGGTGCCTTTACAGCTCATCCCAAGGTCGATCCGCTGACCGGTGAGATGCACGCCATGGTGTATGCCTGGGCAGAATGGATGGATCACGTGCAGTACGTTGTGGTGGCTAAGGACGGCAAGGTGCGCAAGACACTGGATATTCCGCTTCCCGGCATGACCATGATGCACGACATGTCGTTAACCCAGCGTTACGCGGTTATTTACGACCAGCCGGTGACGATAAACTTCGAGTTGCTGGAAACTCACAGCCTGCCCTTTGGCTGGAACCCAGATTACGGTAACCGCGTGGGCCTGCTGCCACGAGAAGGTGGGGTGCAGGACATCGTCTGGATCGATGTGCCAGTGGGCTACGCCTTTCACCCCATGAATGCCTTCGACAACGATGACGGATCGGTAACCATAGACATCTGCAATTACAAAGTAATCGCAGACAAGGACAAGCTGGGACCCTTTGGCGACAGCCTGCCTCGGCTGGAGCGCTGGACCCTGAACCCCAACACACGCACATCGAATGTTCAGGTGATCGACGAGGCGCCCAATGAGTTCCCAAGACACAATCATCAGTTCGGCAACCAAGCCTACCGCTACGGCTATTGCGCATCGCCCTCCTTTGTACCGGGGGAATCCTGGCCGACGCTAAAACACGATTTGCACACCGGAGCTCGTCAGGTGTTTGATCATGGCCCGGGTCGAGCCGCCGGGGAGCCAGTGTTTATCGCCCGAGAAAATGCCACCGCCGAAGACGATGGGTACCTAATGACACTAGTGCACGATCTTGCCCAAGGCAGTGCCGAGCTGGTGATCATGGATGCACAGGATTTTGATCGCGGCTATGTGGCCAAGGTGACATTACCTCAGCGGGTACCTTATGGGTTTCATGGCAATTGGGTCAGCGACCGCAGCGTCGCGCCATAATAGGAACAACACACATCGTAAATACTGGGGAGTAACGATATGCACGACTTAACCATTCGCAATGCGACCATCATGGATGGTTCAGGCAATGCCCGCTATCAGGGTGATGTGGCAGTGGACGGCAACAAGATCACAGCGGTAGAGCCCGCTGGCACCTTGGCGCCGGGCAAAGAGGACATTGACGCCAGCGGCTTGGTGGTAACGCCGGGTTTTGTGGATATACACACTCACTATGACGGGCAAGTGTGCTGGGACAAAGAAGTTACCCCCAGCTCGTGGCATGGCGTCACTACCGTAGTCATGGGTAATTGCGGGGTGGGTTTTGCGCCGGTGCATCCGGGATCTGAGGGCGAATTGGTATCGCTGATGGAAAGCGTCGAGGACATCCCGGGAACTGCCCTTCACGACGGGATTCCCTGGGGTTGGGAGACCTTCCCTGAGTATATGGATGCCATCGATACGCCTTATGCCGTAGACATCGGCACCCAAGTGCCTCATGTGGCGGTCCGTCACTATGTCATGGGGGAGCGCTGTTACGACGATGCCACCGAACAAGACATGGGGGCCATGCGGGATATAACCCGGGACGCGCTGCGCCAAGGGGCTTTGGGTTTTTCTACATCCCGTTTCTATGGTCACTTGGACAAGGCGGGTAATCTGATTCCCGGCACCAATGCATCCGCCGACGAAATGCTGACCATCGGCGAAGCGTTCGCCGACGTAGATCACGGCACTATCGAGATCATTTCGGATTGGCTGGAAGACGCTGACGAACTGAAGTGGATCGAGCACATCGTGCGCAGCACAGGCCGTCCTATTACCACGCTGACTACGGTAGGTTCAGAAAAAATCTGGTCCTTGGCCAGCGACCTTGAAAAAAGCGACCTGACTCTGCGCCCTCAAGTGGGCGCTCGACCGGCCTCCATTTTGATGACCTTGGAGGGCACCATTAACCCAATGCGCCAGCATCCGGCCTATCGTGAAATCGAGAACCTGCCCTTAGCGGAACGCCAAGCCAAGTTGCGCGATAGTGAATTTCGTCGGCGCATATTAAGCGAAGAAAAAATGCTGCCTCGCAGCAAAGACGCGGTTCGCATGATGAACAACTACGACACCATCTGGGTAATGGACGAATCCCTAAGCTACGAACCCTCAGATGCTGACAGCGTGGCTTCCATTGCGGCAGCGCGAAATCAAGATCCACTGGAAGTGATAATGGACACCATGGCCGAGGGTACGCCTTTGTTGGTGCTGTTTGGTCGCTATGCCGGAGACTTGGAGGGTCAGCGCGAACTCATTGAAGACCCGCGCAGTGTCTTTGGTTTGTCTGACGGCGGTGCCCACTGCGGAGTCTTGGTAGATGCCAGTGTGCCCACCTACATGCTCACGTACTTCTCTCGGGACCGACAGCGCGGCCCGACCATGAGTCCTGAATTCATTGTGCACAAAATGACTCGGGATACAGCAGAACTGTACGGTTTGCATGACCGAGGTTTGATTCAGCCAGGATTCAAGGCCGATCTGAACGTCATCGACTACGACAACCTGAAGCTGCACAAACCGGAAATGGTCTATGACCTGCCCGGTGGTGGTAAGCGATTGGTGCAGGGCGCCGATGGCTACCGAGCCACCATTTGCAGTGGGGTGGTGACTTATCGTGACGGCTCTCACACCGGCGAGCTGCCCGGTCGCCTGATTCGCGGTGGGCAGAGCGCGGCTTAGTCCGCTTCACGGTCACGTTGTTAACAAGCAGGCGCTAGGTTGTTGTGGGCAGGTCCCAAGCTTCGTTAGCGCCACCGCCGTCGTGATCCAATGGGTAGACTGGGCGCCGAACCTTCTCAAAGGTCAGCTGGCTGTAGTCTGAGGTACACACCCCGCGTCCGGCACACTCGATCACTTCCTTGGCCAGGTCCCGAAAACCAACCCGGTAGTGAATGCGGCTTTTCAGCATCACGTAGTCATAAGCCAATGGTTCCATGCCTAAGCTGCGAAAGCATTCAGGATCGTAGGGCTCGATGTGGCGGGAAATAATGGCGATGTCCACAGAGCCCACGGAAAGTACCGCCGATGTGCCCATGTTCATGGTCAGGCCCCGAGCCATGGCGACCTGAGCCTCAAACTTGCCGTTAGAAATAAGTTTTACCTCGCCGGTGAGGGTAACGGGTTTGCTTTGCTCGGCAAGGGCCGGCATGGGTAGTTTGCCGCCTAGGTTGACGGTAACGGTTGCGCCAACACCTGCTGCCGCCATTTGTGCCACAACCTCAGGGTCGTAAAAACCAAAAACGGCCACCCGGTGAAGATCCGCATCCAGCACTGCACTCAGGACTTCGGTGGTGTCCATGGTGCCGCCGGAGGCGGTGTTGTCGTAGTGATCGAGAACGATCACCGGTCCCGCCCCGGATGCTGCCGCCGCGGCCTTTGCCCGTTGCATAGACTGTGGCAGTGGTTCTATCTCGTAGACGAAATCCTCCCGAGCCTCCCAGGCACTGGTCAGCAGCTCGTTAACGTGGCCTTGGGCAGATTCCGCGTCGCCGTCTGTCATGGCCACCACGCTGAACCCTGCATCGTATATGTCAGCGTGAGGAAAGCCGGTAAACACGCTAATTCCAAGGCAGCCAGCTTCCTCTAAGGCGATGGCTCTGGCCTGCAGGCTGGCGTTGGGTTCGTCGTCGGTGCCCTGACGCATGACATGGGGCAGTATGGGAGCGTTGCCCCAACGCAACACCGGTTTAGCGCTGCCGTTAAGCATGGCAAAGAAGGCCTCGGCCCCGCGGCGCGCCGTGCTGTCCATGTCGATGTGGGGATAGGTGTGGTAGCCGGTCAGCACATCGCAGTTGCTCACCATCAACTCGGTAATGTTGGCGTGCATGTCCAAAGATATGGCGATGGGTAGCTTGGGGCTTAGGGCGCGAATACGGCGAAGCAGTTCGCCCTCACCATCGTCGTGGCTCTTAGTGGTCATGGCCCCGTGCAAATCTAGCAGCAGGGCGTCGACTCGCTGAGACAGCGCCACAATGGCATCACACATGTATTCATAGGCATCGTCCTCCACCGGGCCGCTGGGTGGCGCCGAGGCCGCGATACCCATGTCGATGGTGACGTTCTGGGATTCGGCCACTTCAATGTATCCGCCCAAACACGATGCAGTGCCCCGATAGACGTCCAGCGCTTGTGCCCCGCGCAAGGGTTCGCCGTGGCCGCCGGAGAAACGGTCCAAGTCCGTTAGCACCGGTGAAAAGGTATTGGTCTCGTGGCTCATCATGGCAATGCCGATTTTCACGTTGTTCTCCTCCCGTTTTTTTCGGATATTAGAGCGCTGATGGCCCAGCATGCCATTTCTTTAGCGGGAGTACCCGCACGTGTTGGGCAGAGGAGGGAACCGACATGAGCCGTATACCAAGAGAATTCGATCCCCAGTTGCTCGCCGAGCAGTCGGCGAAAGAGCGGCGTATTTACCACGACGAGAATACGTCCAAGGAGCCCATGGCCTCGGTGCTGGCCAATAACCCCGAAATATATTTTGTGCCGCCCCAACGGCGCAGTGACTGGGGCAAGTGGACCTTTAAACCCGGCTCATATTACGACACCACTATTGGCGCCAAGCATTCTTATTGGCAGGACTATGACCTGCCCAAGCCAACCAAGGACATTGATCGACTGCGGGACGATCTCGTGCGGTGGGGTTACTGCAAGGTGGAAGGCGCCCTGTCTGAAGAACAGGTGGCGGCCATGCGACAGCGCGTGTTGGATCAGGCAGAAGGCGAAAGCCTAGCCGGGATAGCCCAGCGCACGCCCAGCGGCCAGAACATTAATAGCTGCATAAACAAGGGCCGATGCTTTGAACTGTTTATCGAGCAGCACCCGGATGCCGCACAAGGCGGCCCCTTGGTAGAGCAATTGGTCACCGAGGCCCTAGGAGAAGGATGGATTTGTAACTCCCTGATTGCCGCCATCTCATTGCAGGGCGGTGTGCCACAGGCGCTGCATCAAGATCAGGGTAACGCCTTGGACTCTACCAGTCCCATGATGGTGAACGTTCTTACGGCGATCACAGATTTAGATGAGACTACCGGCGGCACGCTGCTGATACCCGGTAGCCATACGGTTTTGGCGGAAGCCCTGGGTCAGGGTAAACCTGTGGGCAAGCTGCCACCGGCCATCAATCTGGATGCCAAGGCAGGCACCATGGTTATTATTGATGGACGAGTGCTCCACGGCACCGGCATCAATCACACCGACAGCCCACGAATTGTCATGCTCAATGCCATGCAGAAGCCGTGGCTTCGCCAGCAAGAGAACTGGATGTTGTCGGTGCGGCCGGAAGTGTTAGAGCGTGCCAGCCCGAAGCTGCTGCATCGCATGGGGTATCAGGCCACCACCGGCACGCAAACCAATGAAGGCCATGGATTCGGTGCCCGGGGTTTGCCTGATGAAGCAGCCGGTGCCCTAGTGGACTTTCGCCTAGCCGCAGACCGAGGTGACTATGAGCGCGTGGGACAATTAGGCCCACAGTCCGGTGCCGATGAGCTGAACGCCCCGTACACCCTGCGAGACGTGGTGGCTAAGGCCCGAGCCGGCGGGGTTAGTGCGCCAGTGGGTATTGGCAGTCAGGGTTTGGTGTC
>ERZ1047472.2029-NODE-2029-length-14892-cov-6.022444_pt1 | contig 14892 bp, 13 predicted proteins | sample MGYA00383095_ERZ1047472 | MGnify/ENA primary metagenome ERZ1047472 (study PRJEB29581, sample SAMEA5548365) | metagenome | biome: marine; feature: coastal; material: water | depth 1 m | study: Short-term variability in the microbial, nano- and picoplankton...
AATGTCCCCTCGAGTCGTGTCTCCGCCGATTAAAGTGGTTGCATGATCATCTAGGATTGAATAAATACCCTTTGAAAACTCTCTAACCCAAGTCTCCTCAACGGAAGGAAGCGTTATAGATAAAGTGATGTATTTGGGAACCGCTCCCATGGCCGCGAGATCAGATAAATTGACTGCTACAGATTTATACCCGATAGTAAATGGATTAACGTCGGGTGAAAAATGAGTTCCACTAACTAAGGTGTCAGACGTTACGACTAAATCGCGATCATTCACAGCCTGCACTACGGCACCATCATCGCCCACACCAAGCAGCACATCATTCGCATGACGACTAAAATATTTTTGGATAATCTCAAACTCGGACGTCAAGGCGCTTATCTCCTATCTGATTTATTGAGAACACGTCAAATACATGTTTTGTTAACAATCGTTAATCGATCAAGTACAGTGCAAGTCTGGCATCTTGATCCCAGACTCAAAGAAAAAATAGCGTTTTTCTCAACCTTTCTCAGCGCGACTCGGCCTGAAGTTGGCGATCTCCCTTTAAATAGCGATCCAAGACTCCGTTTATATACTTGTGGCCATCAGTTCCGCCAAACTGCTTAGCAAGCTCAATACACTCGTTTATCACCACCTTGAATGGGACATCAGAGGTCTCGCTCAACTCGACCAATGCAATAAGCAGAATAGCCTTTTCAATCGGCGAAATTTGCGATATCGGACGGTCTAAGCATGACTCAATATCTTCGAAATGTTTAAGTGCCTGGTCAGTTGCCGCTTCTATAAGACGTCGCGTGTATTCAACATCGGCCTTTGAATACTCTTTCTCTGTTATCAAGACAGCGATGATGCTCTCGATATCCACTTTGTTTACCTGCCAGTGATACAAGCCCTTTACAGCTAGTGTCCTAGCGTAGCGGCGGCTACCCCTCATTGAATACACTCAGCAATCTTGCCATTTTAATCGCCACCTTTGCACAATCCTTTGATTTTCCGTCGATACGCTCTTCAATCTGAGTCATGTTCTCACAGGTCAGGATGCCGTTAGCGATTGGAACGCCTGAATTTAGCTGAACACTCATGATCCCATTCGCTGACTCGTTTGACACAATTTCAAAATGATAGGTATCTCCGCGGATCACCGACCCGAGAGCGATCAGCGCATCGAAATTACCTGACCTGGCCATGGCGCTTAGGAGCATTGGGATTTCTAACGCACCAGGTGCTTCAACATAAGCAATATGGTCAGTACTAACACCTAAATTCACCAGCTGCTCACCGCAAGCCAAACGCATGCGGTCGGACACCTCTTTATTGAACTGTCCAATAACGATGCCAATTTTCAAGCCGTTTCCATTTTCACTGATTGGAATCTGGACATCTATTTTTTCCAAGCAACTCACTCCTTCAAAATTTTAAAACACGTGAAGACTTTGGGGATTGGTTAATCCGGAACCTCCTCCTGATAACCCACGATTTCTAAATCAAAACCTGTCATGCTAGGCATGCGCCTCGGTGTTGCCATTAAACGCATGCGTGTCACTCCTAAATCTTTCAATATTTGAGCACCAATTCCATAGTTACGTAAATCTACTTTTGGCTTAGACTCTTTAGTCGGCTGTAAATGTCTCAACAAAGAGTCACCGTCCTCAGTACGATGAATCAAAATCAACACGCCCTTTCCCACTCGGTTAATTGTGGATAGCGCATCATCAAAGCGCCAAGAGTGTATCCGACTACTTTTATCGAGCAAGTCAACTATCGAAAGAGGCTCATGCACGCGCACCAGAACCTCTTCATTATGATCAAAATCACCCTTAACAAGCGCTACATGGACTTCCCTGCTGAGGAGATCTCGATAGGCAACTAATTTAAATACTCCAGCAACGGTTTCAACTGGGCGCTCTAAAACTCGCTCGACGAGGGATTCGTTTTGCCCACGATACGAAATTAGATCAGCGATTGTTCCGATCTTAAGGTTATGCACTCGACCAAATTCTATAAGGTCAGGTAAGCGAGCCATCTCTCCATTTTCTTTCAGAATTTCACAAATTACAGCAGTTGGCTCCAACCCCGCCATTGAGGCTAAATCGCAACCGGCCTCGGTGTGACCGGCACGAACCAAAACTCCGCCCTCCTCCGCTTTTAGGGGAAAGATGTGGCCCGGCTGGACTATGTCAGATGGTGATGCATCAGCGGCGGCGGCCACCCTAATCGTTTGAGCTCGGTCTGCAGCAGAAATACCTGTAGTGACTCCCTCCGCCGCCTCGATCGAAACAGTGAAGTTGGTTCCCAACCGAGATCCATTGGAACCCACCATGGGCATCAAACGTAGCTGCCGACACTTTTCTTCCGTCAGAGTCAAACAAATTAGTCCTCTGCCATACTTCGCCATAAAATTTACAGTTTCAGCAGTCACATGCTCTGAGGCTATTACTAAGTCTCCTTCGTTCTCTCGATCTTCTTCATCGACAAGGATAACCATCTTGCCATTTCTTAGGTCATCAACGATTTCGGTTACTGTACTGATATCGGTTGTCATATCGAATCACGGTTAATTAATAACTTCTCAGCGTAGCGCGCGAGTATATCAACCTCGATGTTTACCAAGCTACCTGGCGCTATCATTTTTAAGTTTGTCATGTTTACGGTGTGAGGAACAAGATTAATAAAAACTTTATCTTCACCCTCTCGATTGATCGTTAAGCTCACGCCGTTTAACGTTATTGACCCCTTTTTTACTAAATACCTATTCAGTGACGGAGGAACGCTGACAGTAATTTCCCAATTCCCGTCTATCTCGTCGACAATGTTGACTTCGCCTACACCGTCAACATGTCCGCTAACCAAGTGCCCGCCCAATAAAGAACTCAGGGTCATCGCTCTTTCCAGATTCACGATACTTCCCTCCGGCATCGGTGCGACCAAACTCATTGTTTCTGGAGATACGTCGAACTGCAAATATCGGTCACAACAATTTGAGACTGTCAGGCATACGCCGTTGACCGCAATACTGTCGCCAAGCCCTATATTATCGACCTCAAAGTCCATGCTATCCACCCTCAGGCGCGACGCAGCTCCGGTTAGCTCAATTTTCTCAACGACACCTGTGCACTCCACAATCCCAGTAAACATTATTAGAACCTCACCGTCACTCGAAAATCCTTACCAAATCTTTCAATTCCCACAATATCGCGTTCAGCAACCTCGTCCATACTCTCGAGTTCATCAAAAAACAACATTCCCCTACCATGGGAACCTAAAAATTTTGGAGCGTAGTAAATTATCATCTCATCGATTAAGCTCCGGCGGAGCAATGCGCTGTGCAAGTTAATGCCCGCCTCGACTAAGACCTCATTTATCTGCGTAGCACCTAGTTCATCAAGTAAAGACAGTAAATCCACCTTGCCTTCGGAGTCTGGCAGCACTAAAACGTTCGCACCTATTTCAATGAAAGGTAAAAGGCGAGTTTTATCTGACACAGCTGTAGCAATGGTTACGTTTGAGGATTTGAACAGCTTGGCACTCAGAGGGCTACGAAGTTGACTGTCGACAACAACAATGGTTGGCTGTCTATCCGTTTCAACATGGCGAACCGTCAGGCGCGGGTCGTCCTCAACCACTGTTCCTACACCGGTGAGTATCGCGCATGATTGAGCTCTCCACCTGTGCGCATCCTCTCTCGCAGCGGTCGACGTAATCCACTGACTTTTTCCATTCTCTAAGGCGGTTTTACCATCGAGACCCGAAGCGATCTTCACTCTCACCCAGGGGCGCCCAGTCTGCATTCTTTTGAAAAACCCTAGGTTAAGTTCTTTTGCTTCCTCATCTAATACCCCTCCAATAACGGCAATACCCGCGCTCTTTAGCCTGGCTGCACCTTTTCCGTCGACTAGTGGATTGGGGTCCTTTGACCCGAAGACAACACGACTGATACCCGCCTCAATGATTCCTTCAACGCATGGGGGTGTTTGGCCGATATGAGAGCACGGCTCCAAACTGACAAAAAGCGTCGCACCGGCAGTTTGGGGCCCAGCGTTTTGTATCGCTGTAACCTCCGCATGAGCATCACCAGCCTTTAAGTGCCAGCCTTCGCCAACAATCTTCTCGTTTTTAACGATCACACACCCTACTCTAGGGTTCGGCATCGTCGAATATAAACCCCTAGCCGCTAACTGCAGCGCCTTGGACATAAAGTATTCATCGGTATGTCCTTGTGGTTTATCTGTGCTCACGGCTTTTGCACTTCCTTGAGAAGATCACGAAAGTCCTCCTCGTCTTGAAAATTACGATAAACCGACGCGAACCGAATATAGCCAACCTTATCCAGTTTTCGAAGTTCCGCCATGACCAATTCCCCCACCCGGCGTGACTCAATCTCTCGCTCCCCAAATGAAAGAACTGTTTGTATAATTCGGTTCACAGCATCCTCCACTAGGTTGGCCGGAACTGGACGACTGTGTAGCGCTCGGGAGAAACCAGTCCGCATTTTTTTCTCATCGAAGTCTTCCCGACTCCCATTTGATTTAACTAAAAGAGGCATGCGTAGTTCCACCACCTCATAGGTGGTAAACCGTTTTTCGCAAGCCGCGCAGCGACGGCGACGGCGGATACTGTCACCGTTCTCTGACACTCGCGAATCTACAACCTGAGTATCCTCATGTTTACAAAATGGACATTTCATATCAGTGTCATTTACGTAGTATCAATTTGCCATCATTTGTAAACTGGATAACGGCTACAAAGGCTCTTAATTCCCTCTCGGGCCTTTGCTATTACTGTATCGTCTTGAGGATGATCCAAAACATCTGCAATCAAATTAGCGGTTTCAGCGGCCTCGTCAGAACCAAAACCTCTAGTAGTCAAAGCTGGTGATCCAATACGAATACCACTGGTCACAAATGGTGACTCTGGGTCATTTGGGATTGAATTTTTGTTAACAGTTATGTGTGCAGCACCAAGAGCACTCTCAGCTTCCTTGCCATTAATATTTTTACTTTGAAGGTCTACGAGAAACATGTGACAGTCAGTGTCCCCAGATACAATTCTAAGCCCACGTTCGGTGAGGACTTTGACCATGACCTTTGCGTTGGTAATCACCTGCTCTTGATACTTCACGAATTCCAGCGTTGAAGCTTCTTTGAAAGCGACCGCCTTCCCACCGATAACGTGCATTAAAGGTCCGCCTTGATTACCAGGGAAAATGGAGGAATTTATGCGCTTCTCGTGTTCTCCGTTTGACAGTATTATTCCCCCTCTTGGACCTCGAAGCGTTTTATGAGTGGTACTGGTCACGAAATCTGCAATGCCTACAGGTGTCGGGTAAACCTTAGCAGCGATAAGCCCTGAATAATGCGCCATATCGACAAGAAAATAAGCGGAGTTTGCCTTTGCTATTTCGGAGATTCGGGCCCAATCAATAACTAACGAATACGCCGAGGCTCCTGCCACGATCATTTTAGGTTTATGTTTCTGCGCTAAGAGCTCAATTTCAGAATAATCAATCACCTCATCTTTATTCAATCCATAACTTACAAAGTTATATAATTTGCCGCTGAAATTTACGGGTGACCCGTGAGTGAGGTGTCCGCCATCGGCAAGAGACATACCGAGGACAGTATCACCTGGCTTAAGAACTGACATGTACACTGCCGCATTAGCCTGGCTGCCAGAATGAGGCTGAACATTTGCCATTTCCGCACCAAACAATTCTTTGGCACGGTTAATCGCTAACACTTCAACCTCATCAACATACTCGCACCCACCGTAATAACGCTTTCCTGGGTACCCTTCAGCATATTTGTTAGTGAGAACAGACCCCTGAACCTCCATAACAGCGGGACTTGTATAATTCTCGGAAGCAATAAGCTCCACGTGATCTTCCTGCCTTTGAACCTCAGAGCTCATCGCCCCCCAAAGTTCGGGGTCTATTTCAGATATTCGATCGTTATAGCTAAACATTGTAGTTTTCAATCTCTTCTTAATAAAACGACATTTTATCATTGCGCGGCGCAGCATTTTGAATTATGTGGATCTGTCAAAAGTCCCCTATTAAAAGAAACAGCATAAGCTCACCATTGCAAACGAAAGGGGCACTTTAAAAGTGCCAAAACTTAAAAACGAGCTATGTGAAAAATCGTCGATAAACGCTCGCGTATGCGACAGTCATGTTGCATAAGAATATTTTACTTTGCTCGACCGTTTAAATAATTTGGAAAGAATGCATCCAATTATCGTTAAGCAATAACAATGTCTACCGCATTGTCACTGGAGTATTGGGAATTAGCGGCTTACGAAATTAATCCTCAAGTTTGATTGATCACCGTCCAACGCAATTGTCTCCTAATCCACTTTAAATTTGGGTTAACGCCAAACATAACGAAATTTTTTATATTTTCCGCCATCTGGAGAATCCCAAAACAGTGCCTCATAACGCTTACCACCAATACTTTCATAAAATTTTACAGCAGACCTATTTTCCGCAAGTACCCAGAGATATACCATTGATTCCCCGAACTCACTTTGACTTAAAGAAGTTATCTGATCGACTAGTAAAGTACCAAAGCCATTCCTTTTCATTCGGTGAGATACATGTAAGTTATCGATGAACGTACCAAATTTTTCGTCTTCCGAAAAATAGGCGCAGACGAATCCTATTAGCTCCTCACGCAACTTCAAACATACAATACGCTGATTTTTTTTTGGCGCAGAAAACCTCTCACTCCACACTGCCAACCGATCCTCGAGGACGAAGTGATCTAAAAAATCATCGCTAAGTATTCCACGATATGCGCGCTGCCAGCTTTCAGCATGAAGAGCTGCGATGATGGCACAGTCTTCGTAAACGGCTTCTCTAAGCTCCACCACAGCTGGAAACCTAATCCATCGACCGCTCAAAGGCTTGGAAGAATGGCTCTAATGAAATCTTCTCCGCCTCCATCGCTGATTTAATGTCGCGAGTCGTGTCCTCCATAAAACGGAAAACAGCCCCCATCATCGGTATCGCTAACATTTTCCAATACTTTGGGCCTACACAAAATTCGTTGTCCGGACTGCATGCAATAAATGTATATGCCTCTTTTTCCCCGGCTTTCCAGGTAATCATTTCATTTGGCAACCGCTTTTGTGCTTCTTTTTGAAGAGCCTCAAGTTCTTTACGTGTTTCCTCTAAGCGATAATCCCAGCGATCGGTAAACGTGTAATAAAAAAGTGTTGTCTCGCCGAGATACCATTCCATCAGGCCTCTCTGAATAGCACCATGTTCAGTTTTAAAATGCTCCGCAATGTACGAGGCCTGCTCACCGGTAAAGTTATTAGCAGTGTACTCCGTCCAGATTGCAGTGAGCCAATCGCCAGAGGTAAATTTATCTCGTAACACCTCATCGCCAACCTTTATCAAGTGCTGAACAGCTTGCTCAAATTCAACCTTATCTCTCCACCACTCTTTACCTAATCCTCGTTCCCTACCCCAAACTAACACATACTTTTTTGCCGCCTTGACGACTTGCTGACGCACCATAAGTTCGCCACCTCTCAAAATCAAAGTTGTATCATGAGCGTCGACTATTGCTTTGACTGCGCTTTCCTTAAGTTTCTCTGTCTCTAGGTCATCATCAAAAGCGTCAACAGCATCCTCTGCCAATACTGACGAAGCGCTCACTAAGCAAAATATTGAAAAAAACACTCCGATTACATTTCGCATTATCGTAATCCCTTTAAATAGAATTTTTAATTAATTCGGTAAAGCTCATTTTTATTGTTTATTGGAGCGAAATATAGCCCATCCGACCTACTTCGATACACCAAAGTTATCCAACGAGCTTAACATCGTAACCAGAACTGCACAAAGAGGAAGATCTCCCCGTTATAACTTAGGGGAAATTAGATGCCTCATAACGGCTTTGAGCATTTACAATAAACTTAAAACTTAAAAGATACGGAAAAATCATGACCAAGATCTGCTCAACACAATATGGTGAAGTGCCCCTTCCAGATGGCATCAAATCAAAAAAAATTAAAAACAATAACGGTTTGGAAATGCATATCCTCGAGGCAAGACCTGATGCAAAAAACTACCCCCTTTTAATTCTCGCTCATGGGTTTCCCGAACTAGCCTACAGTTGGCGGCACATCATGCCTGCACTTGCATCACTAGGATACGTTGTGGTCGCGCCAGATCAGCGTGGGTTTGGACAAACAACTGGGTGGGCTGGCCAGTATGATGATCCTCTTGAACCATTTAATCTTGTTAATCTGGTAAGAGATATCGTAGGATTGGTCGGCGCACTGGGTTACGATGAAGTAAGAGCAATTGTTGGCCATGATGCTGGTTCTTATGTCGCAGGCGCCTGCGCACTAATACGACCTGATATATTCAAATCGTGCGTGATGATGAGTGCGCCATTTACCGGTGCGCCCCCCCTACTCGAAAATAAAACCACCAAGCTCACGCGCCCAACTCTGGACCAATTAGATAAGGAGCTAAGCGAACTAAAAGAACCAAGAAAACACTATCAAACTTATTTTTCATCTCCATCAGCAAACGTTGAATTGATGAATTCGTCCCAAGGAATTCATCAATTCCTGCGAGCTTACTATCACCACAAAAGTGCAGATTGGTCGGACAATCAACCTTTTACGCTCACCTCATGGGACGCGAAGATAATGGCGCAAATGCCAACCTACTACATCATGCACCATGGCCAAACTATGCCTGAAACCGTAGCCTCAGAGATGCCAAATGAGAAGCAGATCAAATCGTGTGAATGGCTGACAGAACTGGAACTCCAAGTTTATGCATCAGAGTACTCAAAAAACACATTTCAAGGAGGGCTTCAGTGGTATCGGTGTGCCACCGAGGGGATCAATCAACCTGCCCTTTCACTTTTTGCAGGGCAACGTATCCTCGTACCTACATTATTTTTATCGGGAAAAAACGACTGGGGCATTTACCAAACTCCAGGAGCAATGGAGCACATGCGTGATCAGGTGTGCGCCTCAATGGAGGGGATAGTTCTTGTAGATCAAGCCGGACATTGGGTGCAACAGGAACAAAGCACTGCAGTATTAGAACATCTCACACAATTCCTCAAGGTACGAAAATCATGACCTCCGTCCACTATAGCGTCAGTTTGGAAGAGGCTCACGCTCATCTTTTTAACGTCACCTGTCAAATCAATGGAGGTGGTCCCAAAAAATTTATAATTTCTTTACCCGCCTGGATCCCTGGCTCGTACCTTATCAGGGACTTTGCGAAAAATATTGTTCGCATCAAAGCATATTCGAAAGATGTTGAAATTAAATTAAAAAAGATTGATAAAGATTCCTGGTCAGTTGAGAATTCTGGAGGCCCGCTGACTATTTATTACCAAATCTACGCACGTGATCAATCTGTAAGAACAGCCTATCTTGATCAGTTCAGAGGTTTTTTTAATGGGACAAGCTTATTTTTAAAAATACATGGCTTAGAGTCGGGAAAACACTTAGTGCAAATCAACAGGCCAAGTTGGGCAAACTCAAAAAATAAATTTAGAGTTGCCACCTCTATGGACGTCAACAAAATTGATTCTCTTGGATTTGGGACTTATGAAGATTTATCTTATGCATCGCTGATAGATCATCCTTTTGAGATTGGTGATTTTGATAGAGCCACGTTTAATGTAAACGGAGTTTGTCATGAGGTGGTCATTACCGGTAATTCACGCGCAGACCTAAAGCGGATCTGTAACGATTTGAAATTAATCGTCAAGACTCAAATTAAATTTTGGGGAGAACTTCCTGTCAATCGATACACTTTCTTAATTAATGCTGTTAGTGATGGCTACGGTGGGCTTGAGCACTCACACTCGACCGCTCTCATATGTTCGAAGAAAGACCTTCCTGTTCTCGGAAATTCAGCTATAACAGATGATTACATTAGATTCCTCGGTTTATGCTCTCACGAATATTTTCATTTATGGAATATCAAACGAATAAAACCTGCGGCTCTTTCACCTTACGATCTAACGCAAGAAAATTACACGGAACTCTTATGGGCATTCGAAGGAATAACTTCTTATTATGATGACTTGATGTTATTCCGAGCAGGTTTGATAAATACAAATCAGTACCTCAATCTAGTAGCTAGGACCTTAACAGTAGTTCAAAAGTCTGTCGGTAGGACGAAACAAACATTGGCAGATTCGAGCTATTACGCTTGGACAAAATTCTACAAACAAGACGAAAGTGCCATTAACTCTATTGTTAGCTATTACAGCAAAGGAAGTCTAGCCGCTTTATGTCTTGACTTGCATTTGCGGTCAAAAACTGACGGACGTATCTCACTGGATAATGTGATGAGAACACTATGGAACCAATACGGGCGGAACCAATACGGCGTTCCAGAGAACGGGATTGAACAAGTAGCTTCTCAAGTCTCCGGACTCAATTTAAATGCCTTTTTTGATCGAGTTATTAGATCCACCAAAAACCTACCACTCAAGACATTACTAAAACAATTCGGGATCAATTTAAATTTCTATGCAGCCACGGACTCGCCTGACAAAGCAACCGTTTCCAGCAACGCGCCCCAAAACCAGCGCGACAGAATTAAGCATGATCTTGGGCTCACCTACTTAAAGACGTCAAAGGGATTCAAGGTCAAGCAAGTAATCGAAAGTCGGGCGGCGCAAAAAGCTGGTATCGCGCCAGACGACCTTATCATTGCAATAAACCGTAGACAAATTGATTTAAATGACCCTCAAAAACTCATCGATATGGAAAAAACAGGTGAAGTAATTCCCATTCATATTTTTAGAGATGATGTGCTTTACACTTTAGACTTTCAACTTATTCCCGCCAGTAAAGATACAGCCTATTTATCCTTTGAACCATCCGTAAAAAATGAAATACAAAAGTGGTTGGATTGACTTGGTAACAACTTAGACTCGGCCCAAAAGCATCGCAATACCCTGCCCAACACCGATACACATCGTTACAAGCGCATAGGTTTCTTTTGTCATTGATAGTTCGGTCGCCGCCGTCAAAGCCAATCTCGCACCACTCATTCCGAGTGGATGTCCAAGCGCGATAGCACCGCCGTTGGGGTTAACTCTAGGATCACCATCTTCAATGCCTAAACTACGTGTAACGGCGAGCGCTTGAGCTGCGAATGCCTCATTAAGCTCAATGACTCCTATTTGCTCAATCGGAATATTCTCCCTCTGAAGAAGTTTTCTGGCAGCCGGCACTGGGCCAATGCCCATGATTCTGGGTTCAACACCAGCGGTAGCACAACCAATAACGCGAGCTAGTGGATTTAAACGATGCTCCTTCATAGCCGCCTCATTTGCGAGCACTAGAGCGCATGCGCCGTCATTAACACCTGATGCGTTGCCGGCCGTGATCGTACCCTCAGATGTGACGATAGGCCGAAGCTGTGACAATTTTTCCGTCGTTGTTTGTCTGGGATGCTCATCTTTTGCAAACAAAATCGGGGACGCCTTTCTTTGCGGCAACAAAATAGGCATTATTTCTTTTAAAAATCTTCCTTCCTGCTCTGCTTTAAAATATTTCTCTTGGGAGCTCAGAGCGAACTTATCCTGGTCTTCTCGACTTACGTTAAAGTCCTTCGCTACATTCTCTGCCGTTTCTGGCATGCTGTCAGTACCATACAACTCCTGCATGCGAGGATTGATGAATCGCCAGCCAATCGTCGTATCGAATATCTGAACATTTCTCCCAAAAGCCGATTCAGATTTTGGCATTACAAAAGGTGCTCTTGACATACTCTCAACGCCACCAGCGATAACCAAACTTTGCTCTTTCGCTTTGATTGAGCGTGCACCGATGGACACCGCATCGAGACCCGAACCACACAAGCGGTTGATCGTACTTCCGGGAATATGAGTAGGAAATTCAGATAATAAAGTTGCCATCCTAGCGACGTTTCGATTGTCCTCACCAGCTTGGTTCACACATCCAAAAATAACATCATCCAAACGGTCCCAATCCACACTGCTAAGCTCGTCTTTAAGGTGGCGAAGTGGCATTGCTGCTAAATCATCAGGTCTTATTTTTGACAGTGCACCACCGTATCGACCAATTGGAGTGCGGACCCCAGCACAGATGAAAACATCACTCATTTTTTGCTCTCTCATTTTATACATTTCATGAATTTACAAGCGCTACTAAAACAGCACTCAATTAAATACCAAACCTAGTCATTCGCGAATTCTCAATCCGACTTGTTCCACGACTCCATCACTATCCACCTCTTTGGCAACCAGCTCCAAAGGGCCGAAAAACACTCTGTCTCCCACCACGCACTGATTTCGAAAGCGAATTCGCATAAATTCGGAAATGGTCATTTCTTTCGCATTATTAGGAACTTCGCCACCATACATATCAGCCACATCGTCAATCATCGCTGTACCGTGCAGAGTGAAGTCTCCGAAATAACGTGCTTGCTCCAACTCTGCCACTTCATCGTCTGGAAGTAGCATCTGATTTACAAGCATAACCTTTGCCGGTGGGGAAATCACATATATCGAATCTCCCGCCGATATTACGTGCTCATCTATGTTGTCAACCGCAACATCTTCTTTATAAGCAGCAATAAATCTGATGCCATTAGGAGTTAGAAGGCTATCAATACGGCGGTTTGTAATGGGACTGGTCTCGGCGATTTTATATCCAACCACGGTTAAGTCTGAACTACCGGGCACCTCTAAACTCTCTGCATAGTACGGCACATTTTCCATAGGCAAACGTAACTGCAACCATTGGGCAAGAGGGACCACTGTCCATCCCTGAAATGCAAGCGAGAAAAGCACAGTAACGAATGCCACATTGAAATACAATTCAGAATCTGGCAACCCGCCAAGGACAGGAAACGTCGCTAGAACGATAGGAACAGCGCCACGTAAACCAACCCAACTGATAAAAAATTTCTCACGAATAGGAAAACCAAATGGCAATAAGCTAAGTAATACCGCGATAGGTCTCGCAACAAACACCAATATAATAGCGACGCATATTCCAATGCCCCAATACTCCGTCAACGTCGTTGGTGTTACCAATAAGCCAAGCATCAGGAACAGTGTGATCTGAGCCAACCACGCAAAACCATCATGCACTTTACGGATATTGTTAGCCGCGTGCGCCTCGGTATTACCAACAATAAGCCCTGCAATATATATCGCTAGGAACCCACTCGCACCAGCGGTTGTAACCAATCCGAACAGCGTCAGTCCACCCGCTGCCGCGAGTAACGGATAAAGGCCTGCAGTTAACTCCACACGGCTTATCAACCGAGATAAAATATGACCTCCTAACCATCCTAAAATAGCGCCTAAGCCAAACTGATACAGAAATTCAGTTAAGACGCCCCATGTCGAAAAATCCTGGCTGTAACGTATTCCCTCAACGAGCATCAAAGTTAAAAACACCGCCATAGGGTCATTACAACCTGACTCTATCTCGAGAGTGGTTCCAACGCGTTTTTTTAATTGCAAGCCTTTCGCATGCAGTACAGAAAAAACAGCCGCCGCATCAGTAGAGCCAACGATTGCACCAATTAAAAATGACTGCTCCCATGGAAGGTTGAATAACCAATAAAGTCCTACTGCAACGAGGGTGCTCGTAAATAGAACGCCGAGAGTCGCCAGTGATAATGCTGGCCTTAATCCCTCTTTTGAGCTTTCTGCCCGGGCCCTCATTCCTCCATCAAAGAGAATAATAGCAAGCGCCACTGATCCGATTCCATACGCGACTTCGAAACTATCAAACGTTATTCCACCTAACCCTTCTCGCCCAGCCAGCATCCCCACCCCGAGAAAAACTAACAGCAACGGGGCTCCCGCTCGGGACGCAAATCCAGTAGCCAAAATGCTTATTAAAAAAAGAATTGACCCTGCAAAAATTGTGTTGTTAGTAAAATCCATTAATATATTTTCAGTTAATCTAGACGCCGATCATGTTTTTACTCGTAAAAGATTACTCTCAATCTTTACTAAAATGATGATTTCTTACCCACAAATCAAGTAAAAATTAACGATCAGTGATATCTAATAATATCTCAGGAGATATTCTTTATATCTAGTACCTCAGTTTATTTTTTTTAGTAAAATAAGAAAATAGAACTATGGATGTGTCTGGGGCTTCGGGCTCGAACTAAATTCTTTGGTGAATTATTTAATGAAAACACTCGGTTCATATGATTATGTGATTATCGGAGCTGGATCAGCCGGCTGCGTACTCGCAAATCGATTAAGTGCGGATCAGTCAAAAACAGTCCTCCTTATTGAGGCAGGTTCTAAAGATGACTACTTCTGGATTCCCATTCCAGTCGGATATCTTTTTACAATTAATAACCCTCGAACCGACTGGATGTACAAAACGACTGAAGAAAAAGGATTAAATAATCGATCAATCGGTTACGCCAGAGGTAAGGTATTGGGTGGCTGTACATCTATCAATGCGATGATTTATATGAGAGGACAGCGATCCGATTATGAACGGTGGGTCGAATCGGGAAACCCAGATTGGGATTGGGATACTTGTCTTCCCTACTTTAAGCAAATGGAAGACTATGTTCATGGAGCCAACGCTTTTCATGGCGCGGGAGGAGAGCTGCCAGTGCAAGAACGACGGGTAAGCTGGGAAATCCTAGACGCGTGGCGGGAAGCCGCAGAGGAAAAGGGAATACCAAAGATTTCGGAATTCAACACTGGTGATAATTTCGGTAACGCCTACTTCCAGGTAAATCAAAGGAATGGCAGCCGATGGAACGCTATGAGATGCTTTATTAATCCGATTAAAAAGCGGAAAAATCTCACGGTAATGAGCGATGCCCACGTAGAGAAATTGATTTTTGAGGAAACTGACCAAGACACGCCGAGGGCTAGCGGT
>ERZ1047472.2031-NODE-2031-length-14877-cov-5.398867_pt1 | contig 14877 bp, 16 predicted proteins | sample MGYA00383095_ERZ1047472 | MGnify/ENA primary metagenome ERZ1047472 (study PRJEB29581, sample SAMEA5548365) | metagenome | biome: marine; feature: coastal; material: water | depth 1 m | study: Short-term variability in the microbial, nano- and picoplankton...
ACAACATTCCTTATCCAGAGTTTGGCGTTGCGGAAACCGCAGACGAAGCCCTTGCCTTGGCAGACGAATTAAACTTCCCCATACTGGTGCGTCCATCTTATGTTTTGGGTGGTCAGGGAATGAAAATTGTCATCAACAAAGAAGAACTGGTTAAGCATGTGGTGGATTTATTACATAAAATACCCAACAACAAACTGCTGTTGGATCACTATCTAGACGGAGCGATTGAAGCCGAAGCAGATGCCATTTGCGACGGTGAAGACGTTTATATCATCGGCATTATGGAGCATATAGAACCCTGTGGTATCCACTCGGGCGATTCCAATGCAACCTTGCCGCCTTTTAACTTGGGCGACTTTGTGATGCAGCAGATTAAGGATCACACCAGAAAGATTGCACTATCGCTCAATACGGTTGGACTGATTAACATTCAGTTTGCCATCAAAAACGATATCGTTTACATCATTGAGGCCAACCCACGTGCATCTCGGACGGTTCCCTTTATCGCCAAGGCGTATAAGGAGCCTTATGTGAACTATGCCACAAAGGTGATGCTGGGCGACAAAAAAGTGAAGGATTTTGATTTTCAACCCAAGCTAGAGGGCTTTGCTATCAAGCAACCGGTCTTTTCGTTTAACAAATTTCCGAACGTTGACAAGGCGCTAGGTCCAGAAATGAAGAGTACGGGCGAAAGTATTTTGTTTATCGACAGCCTAAAGGATGATGCATTCTATGAGCTGTACGGACGCCGTAAGATGTATTTGAGCAAGTAGTTCATTGGTCAATTTCACGTATATTTAAGCAAACATTTTTTTGATGGAGTGGATTCCTGTTCTTGTTGTTGTCTTGGCATTGGTGGTCTTTTATTTTATAAGCCAAAAGAGCCAGTCATCTGGCGTGACCAATGAATTTTTGATGCAACTTAATGCGCAGCTGCGCGAAGAGATACAGGGCATTCGAAAAGAAACAGATGCCAATGCCAAAGAAACCCGCGTGGAACTGGAGCAGAAGCTCGACAACATCACCAAGGGCATAAGCGACTATCAACGCTCTTCTAACCAATCCATTGCCCAACAGTTTACCGAATCCAAAAAAGCCATTACCGACGTGACCAAGGCCTTGTCTGAAATCAAGGGGACTAACGAACAGGTATTGAGCTTTGCCAACCAAATGAAAACTTTGGAGAAGATATTGGGCAATTCCAAACAGCGTGGTATTTTGGGGGAGATACAGCTCGAAAATCTATTGGCTAACGTCTTGCCACCCGAGTTATTTGTGATGCAACACAGTTTTTCCAATGGGGAAATGGTGGATGCCATTGTTAAGGTGGGGGATTTTATCATTCCAATAGATGCCAAGTTCTCTTTGGATAACTACAACAAAATGGTGGAGAGCAGCGACCCCGAGGCGATTAAGGCCTTGGAGCAAACCTTTAAGGGCGATATCAAAAAGCGCATAGACGAAACCGCTAAATACATACGCCCCAACGAAACCACAACTGACTATGCCTATATGTTTATCCCTGCCGATGGCCTCTACCAAGACCTGTTGAACTCCAGGGTAGGTACGCTGCAGATTAACTCGCGCGATTTGGTGTCTTATGCCTATGAAAAAAAGGTGATGATTGTATCGCCCATGAGCCTGTTTCCGATGCTGCAAATAACGGTAAAGGCGCTGCACAACCTCAAAATTGAAAACTCCATTCAGGACATCCTAAAGAATGTGGAAAAACTGGGTAAGCACCTCAACGCTTTTGAAGACGTACACGGCCGCTTGGGTAGAACCATAGGCACGGTCGTAAACCAATACAACGACGCTTCTCGGGAATTTAAAAAGATTGATAAGGACATCATTCGCCTGGCAGGTGAAGAAAACGCCTTGGACTATCAAGTAACGGCACTAGACCGCCCCGCCGCCGAGGAGTAGGGTAACGGTTTGGGTATGATTAGTTGCTATTTTTTACCAAATGCAACTAAAATTATTGGTTTTTGTAATTAGTAAATACTTTCTGAAGTAGCCTAAACTTGGCAAGCAATTATATTTTCTTTAATTGAGTTTATAACTCATCACAGAGTTATCCCAATATTTTGCAATTTCTAAAGTATTATTTTTACGATTATACTCTATATCTGCCATACCAAAATTATTAATTAATAATTCTTGGAATTTTCCCCCGTCATATTTAAGGAGGATACTTTTTTCCAATCTAAAGACCAACTAGTTATGTATATTACTCCTTTTTTATCCACGGTAATTCCATCAAAATTGGGATAATTAGAATTCACTAATAATTTTGTTTTGTTTGTATTTAAGTCAATTTTATATACGTTACTCTTTTCGATGGTATTGCAAACCAACAGGCTATTGTATTTCTTATTAAAATATAATCCATTTGGTGTTTGTATTGTGTTGTTAATAAGCTCATATGTTTTATTTTTTAAGTTGATTTTGTAAATTTTATTATCACCTCTATCTGAAACATATAAATTCCCTTTATTATCAATCTCAATATCATTTAATTGAATAGTATTCGGTATTGACATTGAGAAGACTTGCTTTCCTGTTATTTTAGAAAATCCACGAACAAAATCATCTCCATTTTCAATGTTTTCTGCACTATATATTACTCCTTTATATATTTTTATTCCCAAAAAACTCGAATAACCACTTATAAAGGAAGACGTAATCTCGTTTTTATCAACTTTTAAAATACTTCCAGTTTTAGCATTAGAAACGAAAAGTGAGTTGGTTTTTTTATCAAAAGTGACGCTTTCGGGATTGCTAAACGATTGTGCGTATGCTGAAAGTGAAAATATAATTAATAAAGTTGTCAGTAATATTTTACGTGTTAATGTACTCATGTTATATTTATTTAATGGTTTAGCGGTTTAACGGCCTGTGTATGGTGTCGTAGCATCCCGCAGGGTGCTATGCACTATACCCATTGTTGGCAATAGTTATTTTTTGATTTCATTATATCGATTTAAATAGTCGAACATTTTATGAGCATCTTCTTGTGAAATCTCTTCACCTTTCAGTTCGGTGCTCAACTCATGATTATCCTTGATAAGTTCACTTAAAAGTTCACGTGTGAGCCATTTTACTTCTCCATGTGGTAAAATCACGTAGCTTGTTTTACAGCAAACCGCTTTTTGAGGCTCATCTGGCTTTATAATTCCGAGACTGCTCTGTTCGTCTTTCAGTCTAGCAGGCTCACCAATAAAGTAGCTGTAATATCCTTTTTCAATAATTTTATTAAATCCTATGATTTTTGAATACGGATAACTATTAATATAAACTGAATCATCGACCAAAACGCCCCAAACTTTTTTTGTCAATTTCTCAGATTTTATCTTTGGTAATATTTTCTTTAGTCTATAATTCGTAATACCACCGGTCATAAATACATTTCCATCGGTCCTTTTCTTTAATTTGAATTCAACATAATCTGTTGGTTGATTGGATTTAAAGTTTTCAAATGTTTCGAAGACATTTTGTTGTGTCTGTGCAATCGTTAACGTAGAAATTGCCACGGTTAATAGTACTAATTGTGATTTTCTCATTTTTCTAATTATTGTCAACTATATAAATATACGCATTGCGTATATCCACATTTTATATATGGCGTATATCCATTTTTGAGCATATTTTATAATACGCTGATTATCAATAAATTATGTTGCTATTAGGCCGGCAATCAATTTACCAAAAGCGAATGTTGTATATCCCAACTAGAATGAAAATCCACAAAAATGACCCCTATACGTATTACATGTTTTTGACCATTTCAATTAGCTGAGTGAGAAAAATTATTTTACACTATGCCTGTTTAGGCAGGCAGACAAGCCATTTGCATGACCATTGTTGGCAACTGGTTTTTATCAAACGATTTCTTTAGTTCCATTTGCTGATTTTGAACCTACAGTCTTTATGCCAAAAGCTATTATGACTCCCCCATTAAAAAACATAATAAGGCTATAAACGGCAGGCGCTACAGCATAGTTATCATTCATTAAAATTCCTGAAGCTATGGCAATAGCCATTGTGCCATTTTGAATCCCTGATTCTATCGAAATCGTAAGTGATTGTGCTAAGTTTAATCTTGCAACTTTTGCTGTTAAATACCCGACTAGCATGGTTGTAATATTTAATGCAAAGGTTGTGATTCCAGCCAATTGTAGGTAGGGAATAAGATCTTCTTTTTTCTTTAAGACCAAGCCAATTATCACCAAAAATAAAACTACGGCAGAAGCAATTTTTACGGGCTTATTCATTTTATCCGCAAAATTGGGTTTGGCATTTTTTAGTGTCATGCCAAGCGAAACAGGAATAATTACAATTAGAAAAATCTGAAGAATCATTTCTAATTTGTTGATTTGTACGAGCTCATTAGCATCTAAAAATTGGATTAACGCTAATTCTACAATAAAGGGGATGGTGAAAATAGTAATCAGGCTATTGGCAGTCGTTAATGAAATAGATAAGCCAGCATCTCCTTTTGCTAAATAGGTTATTAGGTTTGATGTTGGACCGCCAGGGCAAGCCGCTAAAATCATCATACCAATGGCAATATCAGTGCCTACATTAAATATAATAATTAGCACATAAGCAATAATGGGCAACAATATAATCTGATTTATAAGCCCAACTATTATTGCTTTTGGTTTCTTAAATAAGCGAATAAAATCATCTTTAACCAAAGACAAGCCCATACCAAACATGATGATAATTAATGATATTGCAAGAATGATCGTTCCTATGTCCATTGTTTTTTATTTTTTATGAGTAAAGTTTTAAGGTATTTATCGTTCTATTTTTACTAAAATACAAACACACAAGAGCCCACTGTTGAATTAATACCCAAGAGAATCTCAAAGAAAGGGGTTGTTACGGGCCTAAAAAGAAGAACAAACTTGGGGGTTCCGTCGAGGCAAATTGTTCATTACTAAATTACTAAAAAAAAGTTTACGCCGAGCTTGCCGAGGTATACTGTTTGTCGAAAGTGATTTCGACAGGCTCAACCCCCTTCGACAGGCTCAACCCCCTTCGACAGGCCTGCCTGTCGTCAAACAGGCTCAACCATCTTTGACAGGTCTGTCTTTAACCAACGCCATTTGCATTATTGACCTCAATCCAGTAGCCATTGGGGTCTTGAAAGTAAAGCTGTTTGATACCGTCTTCCCTAATGTTGTATTGGTCAGCTGTTCCGGGCCAGTCGTAGAAGTTGATCTCTAAGCTTTTTAGATGCAGTATAAAACGGTCTATATCATCTAGTGCCATAGCAAAATGGATGGCCTTGTGTGTTTTTATTTCGGCTTCTGGTCTTGGAATGAGGTGTAGTGCTTTGCCTTCGACCAAAGACAGCCACCTTGTGGCGGAGTTAGATGCGGTGTTTTCAATTTCGCTTAAGCCAAATACCGCCTTATAAAACGCAACCGATGCGGTCACATCCTTAACAGCTAATGCCAGGTGATCAAAGGAGAGACTTTGCATATTGTGAAACCAGCTTTATGCCAACTGCAAGCGTTTTGCAGCAAAGCGGTAGCCAAAGAGTAGGGCAGCACTAAAGAATACATCGCCTACAATCGAATACCCAAAAAATGGGATGGCCAGCGTAAAGCAAGTAGTAAAGCCTTCGGGTGTAAGAGGGTAATATAAAAACCAAACCCCTAAGTTGGTTACCACAAAGAACAATAGGCTGCTTAAAAGCACTGATCCTATGTGCATCTTTTTGACCACGAAGCCGAAGGCGGTAACGCCTACAAAAGCCAAATAGACAATGGGCGTAATCATCGAAAAGCCCAAAAAGATATCCGTTGCCAACATGGCCAAAATAGGCATGAGTATGGCCCAGTGCTTGCGGCTAAAGTGGGTGCCGGCAAACAGCGCCACAGCCGTTATGGGTGCAACATTAGGAGGGTGAGGGAATAAACGCACCAATACGGCTACAATAATAAAGCTTATTAGTACATTTTCTTTCTTGCTGAAAGGCATAGTTTATGTGATTATAAACAAATTTACATATTTTTCAATAATCCCCTCTGTTTCTGTTGTTAAAACCCTAAATTTGAAGTAGCTTTTGGGTTCTTCCGTATGCGAAGATGAAAAGGGAAAAAGGTGTAAGACCTTTACTGTTCCCGCAACTGTAAGTACTGCAACGCTCAATACTTCAACCACTGTCCGCATCGGCGGATGGGAAGGTTTGTTGAGTAGTACAAGTCAGGAGACCTGCCTAAGAGATTCATGCTGTGCGTGCTCGGGATAAGCACTATCGGTTCATTATTATAACAACTTAAACATGCGATATTTATTAGCAGCAATGCTATTATGTATAAGTACCGTCCATGCGCAAGAGCAATTGGACGAAGTAGTAGTTTCGGATACGCGTATTCCGAAACCAAGAAAAAACAGCGGCAAGGCCGTTGTGCACATCAGCGCAGCAGAGATAGCTAAAAACAAAGGCATATCGCTAGCGCAATTACTCAATCAATACGCTGGTATATATATATTGGGTGCCCAACTGCACCCGGGACAGAACCTGTCCTATTTTATTCGTGGCGGTAATAACCGACAGGTGCTTATCCGCATCGATGGGGTGGTGGTCAGCGACCCCTCTCAAATCGAATCGGATTTTGATTTGCGCCTCGTAGCTCTAGACCAAATAGCTACCATTGAATTGGTGAAGGGTGCTTCGAGTAGCCTGTATGGCAGTGGGGCAGCTACCGCCATTATAGACATCACCACCAAAAAGGAACTGACCCAAAAAACCAAGCTTACGGTAGCCCAAGAATGGGGTACCCAAAATACATTTGACCAAAAATTAGGTAAGCTTTCTGACGTGACCAAGCAGTTTGTGGAGGTACAGCATCAACTAGGCGATGTGGCCCTTTCCGGCTCAGTACAACGACTAGCATCCGATGGTATGTCATCTGTGGCGGGTACGGAAACCGATCCGGTTCAAAAAGAAAACATACAGTTCAGTGTCCAAAGCCAATATAGCGGCCCTTGGGCATGGTCGGCCTATTTGCAACGAGATGTGTTTGATGCCAACTTTGACAGCACCTTTCCCAGTTTTGCAGATGCAGACTATTCATTTGTGAGCAAACAACAACGGATTGGCTTTGCACCGTCCTATACCTTAGGAAAATCATCTGTACAGGCCCAGTTTTCTTGGACAGACACCTCACGTTCTTATGCAGACAGTTATCCGTCGGATTATACAGCAGATATGTTTACTACGGATCTCACTTGGCGTCATCGCACTTCGGACAAGCTAACCCTGCTTAGCGGTCTTTTTTATCAAGACATTGATTCTGATTTTAAAAATGCCTTTTCTGGGGAAAGTTACACGCACAATAACCTAGCTGTTTTTATTAGTGCCCAATGGCAACACGCCAAGGGATATGCCGTTCACGCCAGTGTGCGCAACACCATACACAGTCAATTTGGTACCCACCAAACTTTTACGATTAACCCGTTTTATGTAAAAGGGCTTTCGTCTGGTGGCTATCTTAAGTTTTTTGGTTCTTGGGCTACATCATTTATTGCGCCATCGCAGTACAAGCTTTATAGTGGTCAATATGGCAACACGGAGCTAACGCCCGAAGAAAACCAAACCCTTGAATTGGGTGTAGAGCAAGTGACGGATAACAGCCGCATTACCGTGGTTGCCTTTCAGCGCGAAGAGGATAATTTTGTAAATTTTGTTTCCCTCCCCAATTTTGCGGGGCAGTACCGCAACAGACCCGGAATATTTAAAGTGCGCGGAGTAGAGGCAGAGGCCAATTGGAGCCTAAACAATTGGAACATTAACACCAATTACACTTTTACCGAAAAGGTGGGTCAAGCGCCTTTGCGCCTGCCCAAGCATGCAGCCAACATTGGTCTGAATTATGCAGCACCCAAAACACAATGGGGATTGCATTGGCGTTATATAGGATCACGCTATGATGTAAACCAGGTCTTTACACAAGAAAAATTAGATGCCTATGCCTTGGTAGATGCACGTATTGCCTTTCCAAATTTTATTGGGAATACCACAGCAAGTCTGGCTTTAACCAATGTTTTTGATGTGGAATACACAGAGATATTTGGCTTTACCACTTTGGGACGTAACCTAAACATAGCACTGCGCTATGCCTTTTAGTTTTTAGGGGAATAAATTGTCCTTCCGGCTTTGGTTTGAAGTTCAACAAATGATGCGGGTAAGCTTTTGGATTCTATTGATATGCTTCCAGAAGTTTGCCCGCTTATGTATTCCAGTGCTTTTTTAAGTAAAGGTTCTTCCACATCGCCAAGGACGCCCAAATTAGTTAGAGTTTCAGGAAGGCTAATATTTGGCAGTAAGCCTTCGGAATAGTCGCCAACCCCTTCGCTGTTATAGTACTTAAAGGTGATGGGTAGCAACAGGTACTTGTGGTTGGGGTTTTTGGTTCTGTTGCTGTCAATATAATCGTAAAAAGGATTTGAACCCACGTCTTTTCCTTCGGTTTTATCGCCAATTTGAACCACATTTAAATAGGGCTTTAATCCATTGATGGTCATTTCACTGGCTGAAGCTGAGTTTTGTGTGGTTAAGAAAAATACCCGTGATAATCCCAAGTTGATATTCGAATTGGTGATTTCAACATCTGAATTATTTGCGCTTAATTTTTCATTGAAGATGAGTTTTCCAAATGTCTTGGTGGCGTGTTCTCCTGCAATAAGTCCTGCTAATAGTTGGGCAGTTGTTACTGCTCCGCCTCTGTTATAGCGTAAGTCCACCACAAGCTCATCTATTGACGCTGCGGCCAAATCGGTAAAGGCAGTTTTTAGGGCTGCGTCTTGCGAAGTGGCAAAGCTGCTATACATCACATAGCCCACCTTTTTGCCATCGTGTTGAATCACTTTAGACAAGTGAACACTTTGTTCTGTTTGTTCGGTATTGATTAGGCTAATACTGCTACCTGTTTTTGTGATTGTGTTGTTGTTGATGGTCGCCAAACCAATGGTATAACTGTTGGCATTATTGAACAACAATTCGTTGTAGTTGGAAATGGTGAGTTGGGTTCCGTTGACATCTGTGAAAATATCCCCACGTTTTACGCCTTTTGATTCAGCATCTGATCCTGCTAGGACATATTGCACATAACCAAAAATGTCTGAGCTGTCTTGTGAAAAACGAACCAATCCGAAAACCATTCCATTACTCAAGGATATGCCTTTGATATTGTTTTCGAATGCCTCGTAGTCGTCTATAAGCGCACTGTACTTGTCTCCCTTGTATTGTAGCCCTTCAAACAGCGAAGCTGGACCATTAAAAGATTGCAGAAAGGCAGTGTATTCTTTGTCGTCCGTAAACTTGTTGTCGGCAAGATTAGGAACATCTTTTTGCCAATAATAGGCGAAATTCATCACTTTATAAATAAAATCTTCTACCTCAAGATTTTCTGTAGTAGTAACCACAATGGTGTCATCAATATCGTCTTTGCATCCAAAAAAGAAGATAACAACTAAGAGCGGAATAAATTTTTTCATAGGTTTGAGTAAATAGGGAATGCCAAGGTAATAAAAATAAATTTCCCTAATTTGTAACAAGGTGTTGCCAAATTCGTTAACTGTACAAATACCCAATAATTCTTCGACCTGCGATATGGATGAAAAAACTTTCTTAAAACGAATCTTAACTGTTCAAGACAGTATGTTTCGCTTATCAAAGAGATTGTTGACATCTACCGAAGAGGCTGAAGATGCAGTTCAAGAAGTAATAACAAAATTGTGGGCAAACATGACACAGATGGCAACATTATCGAATATTGAAGGTTACGCCATGACCATGACCAAAAACTATTGTTTGGACAGGTTAAAGTCAAAACAGGCCTCACAATTGCGCTTGGTGCACTATCATCACGATAAGGCAACAGCTTCACTTGACAAACAAATTGATGCACGTGACAGTGTTTCTAAACTGATGGTCTTTATGAAAGACCTTCCAGAACAACAGCAACTTGTTTTACAACTACGGGATATTGAGCAATACGATTTTGAGACCATTGCACAAATAACCGAACAATCGGAAGGCGCAGTACGCGTAGCGCTTTCACGAGCACGAAAAAAAATCAAGGCACAACTCATAAAAGCTCACAATCATGGAATTGAAACAGCTTCATAAATACGTATACTTGTATTTTGAGGGTCAAGCGACACTCGAGCAAGAGACGATCCTCATGGATTACTTTTCACAGCCAGTAGTTGATATCAAACTTGCGCAATTCAAGCCCTATTTTGAGATAATTGCTAGTGAGCGTAAGCAAACCTTTAAAGGGCAATTGCCCATGAAGCCGTCTTCCAAAAACAATTGGCGTCGGGCTGTAGCCATAGCTGCAGTAGCTGTTTTTGGTTTTTTTATGACCCAACGAAACAATACACAAGCCATTCAACCCACAGCTGAAGAACTTGTATTTGAAGAATTTAAGGCACATATGTATTTCGTGTCTCAAAAACTAAACAAAGGTCACGAAGGTTTGGCCCATATGGAAACCTTTAATCAAACGACTAACAGATTTATAAAGACAGATTAATATGAAAAAGAATATCCTTATAATAGCCCTTATAACAGCTGCGTTTAGCTGGGGGCAAGACGTTTTCGAAAAATATGAATATGACGACAGTGTCAGTTATTTTTCGATCAGTCCAAAAATGTTTCAAATGCTTGCCAAGCTTAGCTTAGAAACAAACGATCCAGAAGCAGATAAATTCATAAAGTTAGTAGAGGAAATCGAAAGTTTTAAGGTCATTACCACAGAGAGTGAAGGCGTAGCTGAAGAAATCCAAACATGGGTAGATAAATACATCAAAGTTCAGAATTTAGATGAGCTGATGCGTGTGCGTGACAAAGGAGCACATGTTAATTTCTACGTCAAATCAACAAAAAACGACGACAGGGTTAAAAAGCTGCTAATGTTCGTAACCGACATAACTGAAGGTCAAATAAACCTTGGCGATCGTAATCCAGAAACCGTCTTGCTGTACCTAAGCGGCGACATTGACCTAACCCAAATTTCTAAGCTTGTCAATGAGATGAATCTACCTGGTGGTCAGCAATTGGGAAAATTAAATGAAAAATAAAATGAAAAAACTATTGATTTTTGCCGTTGTGGTGGCCTTTGTGGGCTGCTCCAAAACCCAAAGTATTCAAGAGTATTACGTCGCTAAATCTGAAGACTCCAATTTTCTTGTCATTGATATTCCTACTTCCATTTTGGGTATCAATAATGAGGTCTTAAACGAGGAGGAGCAAGCGGCTTTAGATTCTTTTCAAAAACTCAATGTATTGATGTTTCGCAAAACGGCGGCAAATGCCGACCTGTTCCCTGAGGAGTTAAAAGCAATACGTCAGATTATTGATGGAGAACAATTTGATCCTTTAATGACCCTAAGCGATCGCCAATTTTCCGGAAAATTACTACTTGAAGGCAGCGTCGAACGACCCGATGAGATTGTGTTTTTCGGTTCCGCTTCTGATGAAGGTTTTTTGTTGGCTCGTCTAATAGGCAGCAAGATGCGAGTTGAAAAAGCGATTGTACTTGCCAAAGCACTTGAGCGAGAAGGCGCACTTGATAGTGCTGTCGAGGCCATAGATCAAATACTCTAAATCCCAGTGTAGTTTTCCGGTCTCAAGGCACGTAACTCATTCCTTACTTCGGCTGATACATCTAAGGTTTCGATAAACGTACGAATTGATGCCTGGTCAATAGTTGTATTGGTACGAGTCAGTGCCTTTAGTGCCTCATACGGCTTTGGATATCCCTCACGGCGCAAAATGGTCTGAATGGCCTCTGCGAGTACTGCCCAGTTGTTGTCGAGGTCTCCTTGTATCGCCTTTTTGTTGACTACAAGTTTTCCAATACCTTTAATTAATGATTCAAAACTAATCATCATGTGGGCTATAGGCATGCCCGCATTACGCAATACCGTACTGTCGGTCAGGTCGCGTTGAAGTCGGGAGATGGGTAGCTTTTCTGCCAGGTGTGACAGCAATGCATTTGCAATACCGAGGTTCCCCTCCGCATTTTCAAAGTCAATGGGATTTACCTTGTGTGGCATGGCAGAAGAACCAACTTCTCCTTCTTTAATTTGTTGTTTGAAATAATCCATAGAAATGTAGGTCCATATATCTCTGGAAAAATCAATCAGTATGGTGTTGATGCGCTTTTGGGCATCACATAATGCAGCATAGTGATCGTAGTGCTCAATCTGTGTTGTTGGAAACGAATGGTGTAGACCAAGTGTTTTTTCTACAAATGCTTTTCCAAATGCCTGCCAATCAACAGACGGGTACGCCACCTTGTGTGCATTGTAATTTCCAGTGGCACCGCCAAACTTAGCCGCCATTGGGATTTGCGTCATCAGAGAAAGCTGTTGATCAATACGTGTTTTAAATACGTTGAGTTCTTTGTCCAGACGCGTAGGGGAAGCCGGTTGTCCGTGTGTTCTGGCCAACATCGCTACATCTTTACAACTAGTCATAAGCGCCTCAAGTGCTGCGATTAGTTCTTTAAGTTTTGGCACGTATTCACTTTCACATGCTTCTTTAACAGAAAGTGGAATAGCTGTATTGTTGATGTCCTGTGATGTGAGTCCAAAGTGGATAAACTCTTTGTATTTACCTAGATTTAAATCGTCAAATATTTGTTTTAAAAAGTACTCAACCGCTTTTACGTCGTGGTTGGTAACCTTTTCAATATCTTTAATGGCCTGTGCCTGGTCCAAATTAAAATGGCGGTATACGCTGCGCAATTCTTCCATGGCTGATGCAGGAAAATCTTTAAGTTCAGGCAAAGGGAGCTCGCACAAGGCTATAAAATACTCTACCTCAATCCGTACGCGATATTGGATCAATCCGAATTCTGAAAAGTATGGGCTTAGGGATTTTGTTTTTGGGCGATAACGACCATCAACAGGTGAAATTGCACTTAATTTGTTTAATAACATAGGCTTTCAAAATGCAAAGGTATCGAATTTAGCTTTTTTAACGATTAAGAATTTTATACTCTTCATAACAGTTGCTGATGGCCTCAAGTATTTGCAGGTCGTTAGCACCCTTGATAAAACTATCAGAGAAGTTGCATTTACGCAGAATTTCATCTAAATCTAATCGGTCAATTTGGACGAGTTGCTCCAAGGTTTTTCTATCGTATTTTACCGCCAATAAATCTCTAAGCTCGTTGTTGGCCCTCATTTTTTTGAGTTTACGCAACTGTTTGGGTTTTTTTCCAAAAATATTGTACAAGAAATCAGCCGGGTTTGAGATGGCTTGCAAAATACGAATTTCGCCAAGAGGCGTTCTGTTGCCTGCTTCATATCCACCAGATGGTAGTCCAGGAATACTGTACCTCCTTGTTCTGTTGATGGGAACATTTCGCGCATCAATATCCAAATAACCCGTGAGTTGGTAGGGACGTACCACTACTTCTTCAAGCGCCAATGCAAGCTCAGTCAGTTGAAAACGTGTGTTGGGATATTTAACCAAGTCATTGGAAACGCGGACCTTTATGGGTTTGTAGCCTAAGTAGGAAAAATAAAGTGTGTCGTTAACTTCCGCATCGATGGCAAATTTACCATCCTTGTTGGTTATAGACATGGTTACCTTGTTCAGGTTGATGATATGGACTGTTGAAATGGGTTTTTGATCTGATGCATTTTCAACAATACCAACGACCTCTTGCCCATACAAAATGGTGCAAAAACCAGTTAAAAAGAGGAATTGCGTAAAATGTCTAATCATATGCTTTTACAAACTAAATGCATTCCTTGATGCTCTGCAATGTTTTTATCTAAAATTAACATTATGTTTGGTATTTTAGGTACTCAAATAATGCGTTAATGGCTTTGCTACGGTGGCTTAATTTTAATTTTATCTCACGTGGCAGTGCTCCAAATGTTTCACTGTAGCCCTCTGGAATAAAAAGAGGATCATAACCAAATCCTCCGGTTCCACTAAGTGCCGTTGCAATCTCACCCTTCACGATGCCTTCAAAGCAAATTTCCGTATTGGCGTCCACGTACGCAATAACGGTCTTGAACTGCGCCTTCCGATTTGTGGTATGCGCTAAGGCACCCAAAAGTTTGGCGTTATTTTTTTTGTGGTTTTTTTCCTCTCCAGCATAGCGTGCCGAATACACACCTGGGGCCCCATCAAGCGCAACAACCTCTAGGCCACTGTCATCAGCAAAAACGGGTGTTCTAAATACCTCATAAATATGTTTGGCTTTTAGTAATGCGTTCCCTTCAAAGGTTTTTGCAGTCTCGTGAATTTCGGTGTGATAACTCAAATCGGCCAAGCTTTTGATGTTACACGCTTTAAAGACGGCCTTTACCTCTTCCACCTTATTCTGGTTGTGGGTTGCAAATATGAGTTCTTTCATTCGTGATGATAGGGTTGATTGTTCAAAATGCTAAATGCACGGTAGAGTTGTTCTGCAACAAAAATACGTACCATTTGGTGTGAAAAAGTCATTTGTGAAAGGGCTACTTTTCCTTGTGCTCTAGCGTATACTTCTTGTGAAAATCCATAAGGACCACCAATTACAAAGACCAGTTTTTTAGTCCCTGCATTCATTTTTTTTTGAAGAAACTGTGCAAAGTTTTTGGAAGTATATGCGCTACCTTTTTCATCAAAAAGAATAAGGGTGTCGCTGGCGCTTACGGCTGCTAGAATCAGTTTGCCCTCATCTGTTTTTTGTTGCTTTTCAGGAAGGTTTTTGGTGTTTTTTAAATCAGCAATTTCGTGCCATTCAAATGTGGTGTAGCGTGACAAGCGCTTGCAATAATCCGGCAACCAACTCTTGAGCTCAGCCTGCTGCGTTTTACCTACGCATATCACTTGAATTTTCATAT
>ERZ1047472.2032-NODE-2032-length-14872-cov-6.217790_pt1 | contig 14872 bp, 17 predicted proteins | sample MGYA00383095_ERZ1047472 | MGnify/ENA primary metagenome ERZ1047472 (study PRJEB29581, sample SAMEA5548365) | metagenome | biome: marine; feature: coastal; material: water | depth 1 m | study: Short-term variability in the microbial, nano- and picoplankton...
AATATTAGCATTTTGATATTTAATTATCTTTAATAAATTCAGACCTTTACAGCTTGATTATTTTACATTAATTTGCAACTAGCACAGACACCAAAAATCAAATGAAAAAACACAATTTTAGCGCAGGGCCTTGTGTCCTCCCTCAAGAAGTTTTAGAAAAATCAGCCCAAGCAGTTTTAAGTTTTGATGATGGTCTTTCATTAATTGAAATATCCCACCGTAGCAAAGCTTTTATTGATGTGATGGAAAATGCGAGCGCTCTGGCCCTCGAACTTTTAGGATTAGAAGGAAAAGGCTACAAAGCACTCTTTCTTCAAGGTGGAGCGAGTACACAGTTTTTAGCAACCGCATTAAACTTATTAGAAAATCGTGCTGCCTATCTAAATACAGGAACTTGGAGTGATAAAGCAATTAAAGAAGCGAAGCTCTATGGAGACGTTCTTGAAGTCGCTTCTTCTAAAGAGGCGAATTTTAACTATATCCCCAAAGGATATAATGTACCTTCGGGTCTTGATTATTTCCATTGTACTTCAAACAACACCATTTTTGGAACACAAATAAAGGAGTTTCCCAAATTAGAGATTCCATTAGTTTGTGATATGAGTAGTGATATTTTTTCCCGAACTCTTGATTTTTCAAAATTTGATTTAATTTATGCAGGGGCTCAAAAAAACATGGGACCTGCAGGCACAACACTTGTAGTCGTTAAAGAAGCTATTCTTGGAAAAGTATCCAGAAAAATTCCATCCATGATGGATTATAAAGTACAGATTGATAAGGAGAGCATGTTCAATACACCACCTGTATTCGCCGTTTACACGTCGATGCTCACACTTGAGTGGTTAAAAAATATTGGTGGTATTGAAGCCATAGAAAAAGAAAATTTTAAAAAAGCACGTTTAATGTATTCTGAAATTGATTTGAATCCTTTATTTAAAGGGTTTGCTGCCACGGCAGATCGGTCGACAATGAATGCCACATTTTCTTTAACCGATGACAAATTAAAAGATACTTTTGATGCCATGTGGAAAGAAGCTGGTATTAACGGCTTAAATGGTCACAGAAGTGTTGGAGGTTACAGAGCCTCCATGTACAATGCATTGCCATTAGAAAGCGTCGCAACCTTAGTAGACGTTATGAGTGAACTAGAACGAAAAGCATAAAAAAATGAAAATATTAGCAAATGACGGAATTTCACAAAGTGGAATAGACGATTTAACCGCTGCTGGATTTGAAGTCTTAACGACCACCGTAGCACAAGAACAATTAGAAAATTTCATCAACACCGAAAACATCGTCGCACTTCTAGTTAGAAGTGCAACCACTGTAAGACAGGATCTTATTGATGCTTGTCCAGGTTTAAAAATCATCGGAAGAGGTGGTGTTGGAATGGATAATATTGATGTTGAGTACGCTCGTGAAAAAGGATTAAGTGTTATTAATACGCCAGCCGCTTCGTCTGAATCGGTAGCAGAATTGGTATTCGCTCATTTATTTTCTGGAGTTCGTTTCTTATACGACTCAAACAAAACTATGCCCTTAGAAGGAGATACTAAATTTAAAAACCTTAAAAAAGCCTATGCCAAAGGAACTGAATTACGTGGTAAAACTTTAGGTGTAATTGGCTTTGGTCGAATTGGTCAAGCCACTGCAAAAATGGCTTTAGGATTAGGGATGAAAGTCATTGCTTTTGATCCATTTTTAGAAAAAACTACCCTATCACTTTCTTTTTATGATGGTCAAACTGTTGATTTTGAGATCAAAACAGTCTCCAAAGAAACCGTTTTAAAAGAATCTGATTTTATCACTTTACATGTGCCTGCACAAAAAGATTTTGTAATTGGCAAACCAGAATTTGATCTTATGAAAGACGGATCTGCTCTCGTCAATGCGGCCCGTGGAGGTGTGGTCAATGAAGTGGCGCTTGTGGAAGCTCTTGATTCTAACAAACTATCATTTGCTGGTTTAGATACCTTTGAAAACGAACCATCTCCTGCAGTTCAGATATTAATGAATCCAAAAATATCTTTAACCCCACATATTGGGGCAGCTACCAATCAAGCGCAAGATCGAATAGGTTCTGAATTAGCGTCTCAAATTATTTCTATATTGAAATAAACTTCAACATAAATTCTGATTATCAAAACCTTAACACTTTAGTTAAGGTTTTTTTTGTAGTTTGGCGTTATAACCCCTTAAAAAATCTATATGTCAGGAATTCTAGACCTACTAAACAGTGATATCGGAAAATCACTAATTAATGGCGTGTCCGGTCACACAGGACAATCAAAATCAAAAACTTCTAATTTACTTACCATGGCAATGCCCCTATTGATGCAAGCCATGAAACGAAATGCCAACTCGAGTGAAGGCGCTTCAGGAATTATGGGGGCACTTCAAAAACACGATGGAAGTATCTTAGACAACCTTGGTGGCTTATTTTCTGGTGAAAATATTAATGCTGTTTCGGATGATGGCGGTAAAATCTTAGGTCATTTACTAGGAAATAAACAAAGTAACGTACAAAATGCTTTAAGTCAAAAATCTGGAATTGATGCTGGTTCAGTGGGACAGATTTTAAAAGTCGCAGCTCCAATTTTAATGGGAGTCTTAGGCAAACAACACCGTCAAAGCAATGTTAATTCACCTAGTGGAATACAAGGCCTTCTTGGAGGGTTGATTGGAACTAACGCCTCAGATCAAAATCAAAGTTTCTTAGAATCTATGCTCGATGTTGATGGTGATGGCTCTGTAATTGATGATGTTGCTGGAATGGTTCTTGGTGGAAATAAGAGCAAAAGTGGTCTCGGCAGTTTACTTGGTGGACTGTTTGGTAAAAAGTAATTTTTTACCCTAAGATGTAGTATATTTGCTTCAAATTTGAAGCATGAAGACATTTAAAGCAAGGTGGGAAATCAAACAAAATTGGCAACTATTGTTTCCAATTCTTGGGCTATTTTCTCTCGGGTATAGTTCATTTAAATTGGCTAAAACACTTCCTTTTGATGCGCTCTATATTACGATCCCTGCTTTTGTGGTTATCTTTTATATCTTATTAAAAGTAGTGCTTTTTGCTATCAATAAAGTAGAATCTCGATGGGTTGTCAATCAACGTTGGGAACTCATCAGGATTTTTATTGTCTTTGCTATTACAGGATCCTCTTCTGTAGTTGTAGGGCGCCCCATTATTCAATTGATTGGAATCACAAAAGAAAATTTACATCCCATCCTCTATTGGATTTTATTTGTCGTTATTAGTTTAATTTTTTATCAAATTTTATTGGTTTTGTTAGGTTGGATTTTTGGACAATTTCAGTTTTTCTGGAATTTTGAGAAGAAAATGATTCGCCGTTTTGGATTGGGAAAATTTTTAAATGAGTCCTAAACCCTTTTAGAACTTAATTGGACACTTCGCTTGACGCTTTAGAGGACTTGTCAAAATAATAGGTGTAAACCCACATAATTGTAAATGTTGGAACCACATCTAATATCGGGAGTGCTTCTTCAATAAAGACCAGTACACCTGCTATTTTTCCTTTTTTACCTTCAAAAAGTTGGGTCATTAAATATCCCGACAATGGCGCCCATAAAATATCGAAAAACGGAAAAAGAAGAGAAACATAGCCTAACGCATCAAAGCATAAACTGAAAAATAATTTTGATGTTTTGGATTTATTTTTTAGGTTCATTGCTATTAGATTTGGGAGTGGATTTTATTTTAAAATTTTATTAAAATGAGTCGTTAGTTTTTTAATTTTCGGATCGATTAAATAGGTGCAATACGGCTGTTCCCTGTTTAGATCATAATAACTATCATGAGCGTCTTCGGCATCATAAAACACCTCCAAAGGCGATAATTCTGTGACAATTGGGTTTTCAAAAACCTTGGCAGCGTCGAGAGACTTCATGTACTGATTGGCCGTTTCATACTGCTCTGAATCTGTATAAAAAATAGCCGATCGGTATTGAGTTCCTACATCATTTGCCTGCCGATTGAGTGTTGTTGGATCATGGGTTGCAAAAAAGACTTCCAATAACTCCACATACGAAATCAATGTTTCATCATAATCGAGTCGAATGCCTTCTGTATGGCCCGTACGACCTTGGCAAACCTCACGGTAAGCTGGATTTTTTATAAATCCGCCTGTATACCCTGATTTGACATCCAGAACCCCTATAAGGCGATTAAAAACCGCTTCGGTACACCAAAAACACCCCCCAGCAAATATAGCTCGTTTCATGATAAATTAATTTGATTTCAAAGTTACTAAACAAATAATTAAAATTAGCTCGAATTATTGCACATAAAAACTATAAAACTTAATTTCACACTATGATAATTGCGAAGCACATACATAAATATTACGATCAACTTCATGTTCTTAAAGGGGTTGATTTAGACATAAAAAAAGGGGAAATCGTATCGATTGTTGGCGCTTCAGGAGCTGGGAAAACGACCTTGTTACAGATCTTAGGAACCTTAGATTCTTATTCGAAACATTCAGACAGTCAATTGCAGATCAATAACGTAGATATTACAACGCTTTCCGATACCTCTTTAGCAAAATTTAGAAATGAACAGTTGGGCTTTATTTTTCAATTTCACCAGTTGTTACCGGAATTTACGGCTGTTGAAAATGTATGTATTCCTGCGTTTATAAAAGGAACTTCTCAAAAAGAAGCCATCCAAAAAGCAACTGAATTATTGCGTTTTTTGGGCTTAGAAGACCGTATCAATCATAAACCCAACGAACTTTCCGGTGGTGAACAGCAACGCGTAGCCGTCGCCCGTGCATTAATTAATAACCCAGCGGTTGTTTTTGCAGATGAACCTTCGGGGAATTTAGACAGTGAATCTGCCGAACAACTCCATCAATTGTTTTTTAAGTTACGAGATCGTTTTGGGCAAACCTTTGTCATCGTAACTCATAATCGTGAATTAGCAGAGATGGCCGATCGTAAAATCACCATGGTTGATGGTCTTGTAAAAACGGTTTAAGGTGCAACAACTAAACAATTTTGAACTTAAGGAATTTATGGATGCGAAAGTCATTCAGTATAACAATCCTGATTTTATAAATTCTGATCCCCTTCAAATCCCACACCGCTATTCATTAAAAGAAGATATCGAAATTGCTGGCTTCCTAACGGCAACCATTGCTTGGGGCAACCGAAAAAGCATTATCAATAATGCCAAACAATTGATGGCTCTAATGGACGATGCCCCGTATGAATTTGTCATGCAGCATCAACCAAAAGACTTAGAAACCCTGACGCCATTTGTACATCGCACCTTTAATGGCTCCGATTGTATTCAGTTTATGAAAAGTCTTAAACATATCTATACGCATCATAATGGATTAGAAGGTATTTTTAATACGTATGCGGAAGTCGATAGTTTACAACTGGCAATTCACTACTTAAAACACCATTTTTTTGAAATTGATCACCTCCAGCGTACCCAAAAACACATTAGTGATCCCTTAAAAAAGTCGGCCGCAAAACGAATTAATATGTTTTTGAGGTGGATGGTACGTTCAAATGATACCAAAGTTGATTTTGGATTATGGACGCAGTTATCGCCTTCACAACTCTCCTGCCCTCTCGATGTTCATTCTGGAAATGTAGCACGTAAACTAGGACTTCTAAAACGCACACAAAATGATGGAAAAGCTTTAGCACAACTGGACGAAGCTCTTCGTCAATTAGATCCCAAAGATCCTGTAAAATATGATTTTGCGTTATTTGGTTTGGGTGTTTTTGAGAAATTCTAAAAGGTAAACACTTTACCATCATCGGCCAACAACACGTCCTTAAATACGGTCTCAGCTTCTGTTTTAAACCCTTCAAGCCCACCATAACGTGTCGAATAATGACCTAAAATTAAGGTTTTAATATTTGCCTTCAACGCAATTGTAGCTGCTTGTTTAGCAGTCGAATGCTTGGTTCTTTTACACAAATGCTCATGCGCGTCCAAAAAGGTGGATTCGTGATATAACACATCCACATCTTTTATAATTGGGACAATCGCTTCCTTGTAAGCGGTATCGCTACAAAAAGCATAACTTTTTGGTGGATGCCCCTCAAAAGTAACGTCAGTATTAGAAATTAATTCGCCCTGTTCGTTCAACACATCATCGCCTTGTTTGAGTTTTCTATAATACGCCTTGTCAATATGAAGTTCTTCCGCTTTATCGATGTCTAACTTCCGATCAAATGGTTTTTCTTTAAATAAAAATCCGTTGGTATAGATACGGTGATCGAGAGGAATGGTGTGAACAGAGACTTTCTCATCTTCATAAACAAGTTCTGATGATTTGGAAGATAGTACATGAAAGATCAATTTATAATTTGTCCATGAATCGGCGAGTTTCATCTGAAGTGTTATTAACTCCTTTAACCCTTTTGGTCCATATATATGTAAATCTGTTTCACGGGTGAGCAATCGAAAGGTGGAGATTAATCCGACCAATCCAAAATAATGATCGCCATGTAAATGGGAGATGAAAACATGTTTGATTTGATTGAACTTGATTTTATGGCGTCTTAATTCGACTTGCGTTCCTTCGCCACAATCAATTAAAAATAGATGCCCTCGCATCTCCAAAACCTGAGAGGTAGTGTGTGCTATAATTCGGGGGGTTGCACTGTAACAACCAAGAATAGAAAGTTTCAAAAGTGTTGTTTTTAAATTCCTAAATCGCGAGATAAAAGGTCCATTTCTATAAAATCATAGGCCTCTTGTAGGGTTGGAACAATGATAAAATCATCTTCGAAATCATTTTGATTTAAGTGTGGGCTAACAATCACAAAAGAATGATTTAAAAGACTATGTTTTTTTGAAATAGCGATTAATAAGTCTAACGTTCCTATAGAAGTATCGTTCAAATTTAAAACAATATCATCCGCTTTAAAACGTTCGTAAAGCAACGAGAATTTCGTTGAAAATTCTGTCAGACTTGTCTTCTTTTGCGTAATAACGGCGATCGAATTGTGGTGTTCAATAATCATAATTTTATTTGATTTTTAGAGCTAAGAGATAAATCACAGCCATTCGAATGGCGACCCCGTTTTCTACCTGATTAAGAATTATTGATTGGTTAGAGTCAGCGACTTCACTGGTGATTTCTACACCTCTATTAATTGGGCCAGGGTGCATGATAGAAATTTCTTTATCCAACGATTCTAGCAGGTTTTTAGTCACGCCATATTGTTGTGTATATTCTCTTGTGGATGGAAAGTAACTAATTTCCATGCGTTCATTTTGGACGCGCAACATATTAGCCACATCACACCATTTTAATGCTTTTTGTAAGTTTGTTTCTACTTTAACCCCTAGTTTGTCAATGTACTTTGGAATGAGAGTTTTTGGCCCGCAAACCATCACTTCAGCCCCTTGTAATTGCAAAGCAAATATATTTGACAGGGCAACTCTACTGTGTAATATATCGCCAACAATGACTACTTTTTTCCCCTTTACTTCTCCATATTTTTCACGAATCGAATAGGTATCTAAAAGAGCTTGTGTTGGATGTTCGTGGGTTCCATCGCCTGCATTAATAATTTTTGCATCTACATGTTTCGATAAAAATGCCGCCGCCCCTGGATTTGGATGCCGCATCACAACCATATCAACTTTCATCGACAGAATATTATTAACGGTGTCAATAAGCGTTTCCCCTTTGTGAACCGATGATTGTCCTGAAGAGAAGTTAATTACGTCAGCAGACAGTCGTTTTTGAGCTAACTCAAAAGATAATTTGGTGCGCGTTGAATTTTCAAAAAAAAGATTAGCGATTGTTATATCTCTAAGCGAGGGTACTTTTTTTATGGGACGATTGATCACTTCTTTAAAATGATCGGCAGTTTCAAAAATAAGGGTAATATCGTCATTGTTGAGATATTTTATTCCTAATAAATGATCTACACTCAGTTCGCTCATGGTCTAATTATTTATTAAGTAAACGGTGTCTTCACCGCTGGTTTCTTTCCAGTTTACCAACACTTTTTCGTCATTAATAGCATCGACTTGTCGGCCTCTATAATCGGGCTGAATGGGTAAATGTCGACTAAACCGACGGTCTATAAGGGTTAAAAGTTCAATTTCACTCGGGCGACCAAAGGATTGAATGGCTGTCAAAGCAGCACGAATACTTCTACCGGTGTATAAAACATCATCAATAAAAACAACGCGCTTATTTTCTATTAAAAAATCTATTTCAGTTGAATTAGCTTCGAGTACTTTAGCTGATCGTCTAAAATCATCTCTGTAAAAAGTAATGTCTAGAAGTCCTAATTTGACATCAGAAATGTGATACTCTTCTGCTAATAATTGCTTGATGCGATGCGCTAAGAAAGTCCCTCTTGGTTGAAGGCCTATTAAAACGGTTTCAGAAAAATCGGTATGTTTTTCAATGAGTTGACAAGCCAATCGATGTAGAATGATGTTTACTTCTTTGTTGTTAAGTAAAACTTTTTGACTCATAGTGGTTCAACGTATTCGAAGTACAAAGGTAATGAAAAAATTAAAATAACATCACGGCTTCTTCATTTAATGACATCGAGTCCATTCAGTGCAGACCGCTATTTTAAAAACGAAATACTGAAAGGATAGCTTGGCAAAAGCCCATGACTTGCTTTGATGGCATTTTTAATAGGATAAACAATCGATGCAATTAAAATCAAAATCAGTCCTATAATACCAACTCCAATAAGCACTAAAGGGATACAAATTAAACTGTAAATTAATAAACTAAATTGGAAATTAAGAATGTTTTTTCCATGGGTATCTAAGTCTCTGATTGCTTCCTTTTTGGTCATCCAAATATAAAGTGGGATAAGGATACTTCCAAAGCTTAAAGCTATGGTGACAAGTTGAGAAAGATGCATCAGCACAATGGTTTGATTGTCTTGTTTCATGATAAATAAGTTTAATTATTAGACGTCTAAATAGCTGATTTGTTACAAATTAAGAATTGAATTCCTTAAAAATAATTACCGCCGCCATGATGATCATAAAGCGTGCAAAATTGATTTTTAAGGTCGATTCTTGAACGAAATTTGAGAAATAGGATCCAACAAAAATACCTAATATTGAGAGTGCTGTAAAAAGACTCAAAAATCGCCATTCAATTTGTAATAAGGACAAATCGGCACTAAATCCAATAAGGGAATTAAAGGTAATGATGATTAAAGAAGTTGCAACCGCTTGTTTAATTGATAATTTGGCAAATAACACTAAGGCTGGTACTATAATAAAACCGCCACCAGCCCCTACTAAACCTGTGATAAGCCCAACCCCCAATCCAATAATTAGTAAAAATAGATCCTTTCTTTTAGAATCTGACTTAGAGTCTACAGTCGTTGGTTTTTTCATCATAAAAACAGAAGACAAAATAATAATGAGGCTAAAAAATAACATCAATGCCATTTCTTTGGTAATGACAAAACTTCCAATGGTTGCTACATTATCAGGAAGATTTGGAATTATAAACCTCCGGGTTATGAACACGGAGGCCAATGCAGGCAGTGTAAAGATGAAGGCTGTTTTATATTCAATTATTTTTTTTCTAATATTGATAAGCGTCCCAATGGCCGCAGAAAATCCAACTACAAACATAGAATAACTCGTAGCTAAAATGGGGTTTAATTGAAATAAATACACAAATATAGGCACGGCTAAAATGGAACCACCGCCCCCAAAAAGGCCAATAATTATTCCGGTGACAAAGGCCCCAAAAAACCCAATCAGTTCTAAATAATTCATATTGACGAATTTAAGGCATTATAAAGGACTTCAATAGGATGAAGTGCTGTTTTTTGAACACCATCTTTAATTTGATGCCTGCAACTTGTTCCTGATGCCGACACGATCGCCGGTGTATCTATGGTTCGAAGTACAGGGTATAAACGGTCCTCTCCTATTTGTTGACTTAGCTCATAATGTTCGTTTTCATATCCAAATGAACCTGCCATACCACAACAACCACTGTCGATTGAATGTACTTTGAAATTCTGAGGAATGCTTAAAATAGAAACTGCATGCGCATTAGAGGACACTGCTTTTTGATGGCAATGCCCATGGTAATAAACGGTTTTTGGTGTTGTTGTGAACTTTGAAACATCAATCTTATCAAGGGTCATTTCATTGGATAGAAATTCTTCAATCGTAAGTACATTTTTGGCTAGAGTTTCAGAAGAAGCCTTTAAGTCTGACTCCACTAAATTCGGATACTCATCTCGAAACCCTAAAATGGCAGAGGGCTCAATACCTATCAATGGTGTTTCTTTTGTAATCAATGAACTAAAAATGTGAATGTTTTCGGTCGCGATGGCTTTTGCTTCCTTTAAAAATCCTTTTGAAATATAGGCTCGAGCACTCTCTAGATGGTTTGGCATGAATACTTTGTAACCCAATGTATTTAATAGTTTGACCGATTTTTTACCAATTTCAAGATCGTAATGATTGGTATATTCATCACAAAACAAATACACTTTTTTTAAATAGTTCACCTGATGAAAACCCTCAAACCACTGTCTGAAAGTGGTAGAATGTAATTGAGGAAGCGATCGTTTTGGGTGGATTCCAATAAATATTTTGAACCAAGAATTGTTTCCGAGAAAATTATAAATCCCTGCAAATCGATGTGCTAAAGAATTAATTTTAGCATTATGAGCAATTAATTTTGTTCGGAGGGAGACTGGATTTGATTTATTATATTGGTACAAGAATTCAGCTTTCAAGGTGGCCATATCAACATTGGAGGGGCATTCTGATTGACACGCTTTGCATGACACACAGAGGTCCATAGCTTCTTTAATCTCGGGGTGATCAAATGGATTGTCTTTGGTATTTTGAGTTAAAAACTCTCTTAATACATTGGCACGACCCCGCGTCGAATCCTTTTCATCTAAAGTTGCTCGATAACTTGGGCACATAGTACCACCTGCAAAACTTAGTTTTCGACAATCGCCGGAACCGTTACATTTTTCGACGGTGGATAAAATACCCCCCGTGGATTCAAAATTATAAAGCGTCTCTATTTTAGAAGCTTTTTGATCTGCTTCGTATCGTAATGAAATGTCCATAGGAACCGCATCAACTATTTTCCCTGGATTGAAGAGCGTTAACGGATCCCAAGTCGATTTAATTCGTTTTAGGAGTTGGTAGTTTTCTTCGCCTAAAACCAACGGAATAAATTCCGATCGCACCCGGCCATCCCCGTGTTCGCCACTGAGGGCACCCCGATACGATTTGACTAATTTTGCAGAGGCTTCACTGATGGTACGAAACAATGCAACGTCGGTCGATGCTTTTAAATTTAAGATCGGCCTAAGGTGTAATTCCCCCGCCCCAGCATGAGCATAATACACTGCTTTTTGATCGTAGGATTTCATAAGTGCAGTAAAGGCTTCGATATAAAGAGGCAAATCTTCAATTGCCACCGCTGTATCTTCAATACAAGCAACCGCTTTTGCATCGCCCGGAATATTTGCCAAAAGACCCAAGCCTGCTTTTCTTAAATCCCAAACGTTATTACATGCATCGCCTTCCACCAAAGGATACGCATAGCCTAAATTTAAATCTTTGAGTCGTTGCTCTAGCAATGCTGCTTGTTTTTTGGCAGCTTCTAAGGAATCACCCCTAAACTCTACCATTAAAATAGCTTCGGGATCGCCTTCTACAAAAAATCGATTTTTTTGCTGGGTACTATTATCTTTTGTACAATCCAAAATAGTTTTATCCATCAATTCACATGCAGACGGTGCTTGTTTCATAGCAACCAAAGTCGCTTGAAGACTCTCGTTAATGGAACTAAAATGTGCATTTAAAACCACTTGAAATGGTTTTGGCAACGGTACAATTTGAAGTTTTAGCTCTGTAATAAACGCTAAAGTTCCTTCCGAACCACATACTAATTTCGAGAAATTAAAAGCATCACCAGTTTCATTGAATGGACTGCTATGCATGAGTGCATCTACAGCATAGCCCGTATTTCTTCGGCTAATGGTCGCTTTTGGATAGCCCGCTTCTATTTGATCTCGAATCAGGGGATTATTTAACTCCGAAAATAGTTGTTTATATAAAGAGGCTTCTAACGTATCGCCTTTTGTTTTTGATTTAAATTCTTCTTTGGATAACGCAGAAAATACAACTTCACTCCCATCACTCAAAAGTGCTTTGATCGCAAGGGTATGGTCGCGAGTCGAACCATATTCAATGGAAGTTGATCCACAAGAATTATTTCCAACCATACCTCCCATCGTGCAACGATTGGCAGTCGAAGTGTTGGGGCCAAAAAAGAAACCATAGGGTTTTAAAAATGTATTTAAATGATCACGAACCACACCTGGCTGCACACGCACCCATTGATCTTGCGTATTAATTTCTAAGATTTCATTTAGATATTTAGATACATCAATCACAATACCATCACCCACACATTGACCCGCCAAAGAAGTGCCTGCCGCACGCGGAATAATTGAAAGCGCATTTGAATTCGCAAATTCAATCAATCGTTTAATATCCGTCGTTGTTTTTGGAATGGCCACCGCATAGGGCAGTTCTCGATACACAGAGGCATCAGTAGCATACAAGGTTTTTACAAGATCACTGTCGTAAAGTTCGCCTGAAAGCTGTTGTTTTAATGTTGTAAGATGTGTTTGCAATACATTTAATTATATAAAGTTTAAAGGTATAAAAAATTGAGCTTGTTATTTTGATTCATGGATTTTAAATTGATTCGAAAAAATTTGGAACATTTTTTGGAAGGATAAGAACAATCAAATTAATATATTTACAATCTAAGATATGCCAATACGCTTCATGAATCGATATTTGATACTGTTACTACTCGTTTTCGGAATGCAAAATACTGCATTTTCCCAGTTAGAGACGACTCAAGAAACGTTTCGAATCAAAGCCTTAGCCTTAGAGAAAAATGAGGTCTCAGAGCAATATCCATTAACAGTATCTCCTATTGTGGGATTAACGGATAAAGGAGTGACCATTACCATGGGAATCAAGCCGATTGATGGATTTGCAAAAAAGAAATATGGAATTACCGAAACCCGAGATGTGGTCGATCCTACTTGGGAAATTAAACAACAGTTTAATGAAAACCGAAAAAATGTATCTAAATTTGATCGGGATTATTATTTAGGAGATATTAAAACGACTTCCAAATACATTCGCATCTTGTGTCGAGATCATGAGTATGAAGATGGCGATCGTATTAAATTAATACTTAATAAAGCCATTGTTCACCCTAATATTACCCTAAGAAATTCAGCTTATATTATTGAAGTTGAATTAAAAGTAGGCCTAAATACAATTGAATTTTATGCGCTTAATGAAGGCAGCTCCAGTCCAAATACGGCTCAACTAAAAGTTTACAATGAAAATGACAGCATTATTGGTTCTGGGGAATGGTTGTTAACAACAGGGTATAAGGCCAGTTTGATTGTACTTAGAGAGTAAGGAGACTATCCGAGATTTTGTGCTTAATGTCCTCAAAATAATAAAAACTCCAAAAAAATAAATCTCTTAAAAGCTTACATCAAATGATTCAAGTTGACCTCATTGGTCGATTTACTTTGAGACAGCGCTACATAGCTTTGTACATTGCTTAAATCGGCGATAATAGCGAGTTTGGTTAAGATAAATTGCTCATAGTCTTCAATATCAATCACCACTAATTTTAATAAATAATCGAAATTTCCCGAGACCCGATGGCATTCTACCACTTCTGGAAATCCTTGAATGGTAGTGACAAATTTCTCCAAATAACTGCGTGTATGGGCTTTAAGCGTGATTCCCACAAAAACGGTCAGTTTTAAACCCAATTTTTTAGAATCCAAAATGGCTGCATATTTCTTAATAAATCCATTTTTTTCTAATTTTTTAATGCGCTCAAAAACAGGGGTCGTTGTCATTCCTAAGATGTCAGCTATATTTTTGATGGTACGGTTACTATTTTCTTGTAATAACCTTAAGATTTTAATATCGGTTGTGTTTAGTTTATCAAGCATCTAGAAAAAACATTTATTAATAATTAAATTAGCATCCTAAAAAAGAATAAAACACTTTATTAATACAAAAATACATATAAATATTCTTATTTAGAAACTGTTTTAGTAATAAACAAATAAGTAACTTATATTATCTATAGATTTGTTCTTGTCAATTATTTTACTAGTTCATGTCAATTTTAAATCCAAAATATGCCTAGATATCATACGTTAGGAAAAATTCCAGCGAAGCGACACACCATTTTTAAAGATGCAAACGGCCTTTTTTATTATGAAGAATTATTTGGCACGATTGGGTTTGATGGCATGTCTTCTTTAATGTATCACACCCAACGCCCCACACAGGTCAAAGCGATTCTAAAATCCTATGATGTCGCACCAAAGATTGCGGTTTCTAAAAACATGAAATCTTTAAAATTTGAGGGATTTAAAGTGGCTCCAAAAGCTGATTATTTAGAAAGTAGAACTTGCGTATTAACAAACAAGGAGTGTCAAATTAGTTTGGCAGCTCCAACAGAATCATTAACAAATTATTTCTATAAAAACACCGATTCTGACGAAGTCTTATTTATTCATAAAGGCTCCGGGAAACTAAGAACCCTTCTTGGGAATATTGATTTTAAATATGGTGATTACCTTGTAATCCCTAGAGGCATAATCTATCAAATTGAGTTTAACGATGCCGATAATCGACTCTTTATTGTCGAATCCAAGAGCCCCGTTTATACCCCAAAACGCTATCGAAATTGGTTTGGCCAACATGTAGAAGGCGCACCCTATTGCGAAAGAGACCTTCACCCGCCTACCGAACTTGAAACTTTTAATGAGACAGGTAATTTTT
>ERZ1047472.2042-NODE-2042-length-14823-cov-21.050108_pt1 | contig 14823 bp, 8 predicted proteins | sample MGYA00383095_ERZ1047472 | MGnify/ENA primary metagenome ERZ1047472 (study PRJEB29581, sample SAMEA5548365) | metagenome | biome: marine; feature: coastal; material: water | depth 1 m | study: Short-term variability in the microbial, nano- and picoplankton...
CCCCCTGTGGGCCCCGCGTTGGGCCAAAAGGGCGTGAACATTATGGAATTCTGTAAGGCTTTCAATGCGGACACGCAAAGTTTGGAGCCTGGCTTGCCAATTCCCGTTGTGATCACGGTCTACAGCGATAAGTCATTTACTTTTATCAAGAAAACCCCGCCAGCCTCAATTTTATTGAAGAAGGCGTTGGGTATTAAGAGTGGGTCAGGGCGACCCAACACCGAAAAAGTCGGCAAAGTAACCCGGGCACAGCTTGAGGATATTGCGACACAAAAGTGGCCAGATCTCACTGCAGCCGATATGGACGCCGCCGTGCGCACCATTGCAGGCAGTGCACGCTCTGCTGGAATCGATGTGGTGGAGGGCTGATCATGGCTAAATTATCAAAAAGAGTTCGCGCTTTCCGAGAGAAAGTGGACGCTACCCAAGCCTATTCTCTAGATGAGGCTATTGCGCTACTGAAGGAATTCGCAACCGTGAAATTTAATGAGACGGTTGAGGTTGCAGTTAACTTGGGCGTTGATGCTCGCAAATCAGATCAAGGTGTGCGTGGCGCTACCACGTTGCCCCACGGTACCGGTTCAGTAGTCCGAGTTGCTGTGTTTACTCAGGGCGAAAACGCTGAGAAAGCTAAGGCAGCCGGAGCAGACTTTGTCGGCATGGATGAGCTCGCTGAGCAAGTCAAAGGCGGCATGATGGATTTTGATGTTGTGGTCGCTTCTCCTGATGCAATGCGCGTTGTCGGTCAGTTGGGTCAAATACTAGGCCCGCGCGGTCTCATGCCGAACCCCAAAACAGGCACAGTAACCCCTGATGTCGAGGGCGCGGTCAACAATGCCAAGGCTGGACAGATGCGTTTCCGCACGGACAAGAACGGCATTATTCAGGGCGGTATTGGCAAGGTAGCTTTCGAGGCCGATCAGCTGCGTGGCAACCTGATGGCTGTCATGGCGGATTTAAAAAAGGCTAAGCCAGCTTCTTCAAAGGGTGTGTATTTCCGCAAGGTCACCCTGTCAACAACCATGGGCCCCGGCGTCACGGTTGATCACGCAGAATTAGATTTGTAGAAAAAACGTCGCACCTTTGGGTGCGATGGGTTGCGAGTTTCGTGCTCGCGGCCGGGTGCCGAAAAGTCTATTGATGGATCGGTGCCACTTTGGAGTCTTAGGGAAAGTGTGGCTTTGCCCCGCTGAACAAAAGGCTGTCAAAGACCGTAGGTGGGGCGTTGTTCCCTTAAGTTCGTGAGGAGCCTACGCAGATGGTGACAATGTTCACCGAGGGCGGTCTGCACAGTTAATTTGTGCTGACCATAATTGTTAATCCAGGAGTAGACCAATGGCTATTGGACTCGACGAGAAGAAGGCGATTGTTGCCGAAGTCAACGAGACCGCTGCCAGTGCACTTTCGCTTGTGGTTGCCGACGCACGTGGCGTGGCCTCAAACGATATGACTGCTCTGCGGGCAACAGCACGTGAAAGCCAAGTAGATTTGCGCGTAGTGCGCAATACGCTGGCAAAGCGGGCTTTTGAGGGAACGGAATACGAGTGTGTTAGTGACACACTTGCAGGTCCATCTCTGTTCGGCTTTTCATTAGAAGATCCGGGCGCTGCAGCAAGGTTGTTTAAAGACTTCGCCAAAACAAACGATCGTTTTGAAGTGAAGGCACTGTCATTTAGCGGAAAGCTGATGGGAGCTGACCAACTGGATGTACTAGCGAAGATGCCAACGCGAGATCAGGCATTGTCAATGTTGATGAGCGTCATGAAAGCGCCAGCAACAAAGCTTGTACAGACCATGAACGAAGTTCCCGGCAAGCTAGTTCGTACACTAGCGGCTATTCGCGATCAAAAAGAGCAAGCGAGCTGATAAATCAGCAAGCTTTCTACAATTTTCAGGAGACATTGAAATGGCACTTTCAAAAGAAGATATTCTCGACGCAATCGCAGCAATGAGCGTCATGGACGTCGTTGAGCTAATCGAAGCGATGGAAGAGAAGTTTGGCGTAACGGCAGCAGCAGCTGTAGCAGCAGCACCGGCAGCAGCGGGTGGCGGTGAAGGCGGAGCTGCAGAAGCAGAGCAGACCGAATTTGACGTGATCCTAACGTCAGCTGGTGAGAAGAAAGTCAACGTGATCAAGGTTGTTCGCGCTGTCACAGGTCTCGGCCTGAAAGAAGCTAAGGCAGTCGTTGATGGAGCCCCTGGCCCCGTCAAAGAAGGCGCTAGCAAAGACGAAGCTGAAGACATTAAGAAGCAGCTTGAAGAAGCCGGCGGTGCCGCTGAGCTTAAGTAAGACCATGATGGCCCGCTAAGGTGGGCTTAGTGGGTCGGGGTGCGTTGTGCACTTCGGCCCATTCTTGGTTTTCATAACCGGTTACCGGTTGGAATGATTCGACAGTACATCGCTGGGGAGTTTTGATGGCTTACTCATACACTGAGAAGAAACGCATCCGTAAAGATTTCGGGTCGCTAGCAAAGGTAATGGATATACCCTACCTGCTGGCTATCCAGTTGGATTCCTATCGAAAGTTTACCCAAGATGGGGTTGAGGACGATGCGCGTGGCGAACACGGCCTGCATGCGGCCTTTAAGTCGGTGTTCCCGATCGCCAGCTATAGTGGCAATGCTGCCCTAGAGTACGTCGGTTACAAATTGGGTAAGCCCGTATTTGACGTAGATGAATGCGTCCTTCGTGGCACCACTTACGCCTGTGCACTGCGTGTCAAAGTGCGACTGATTATTTACGATAAGGAGTCTTCCTCCAAATCGATCAAAGACATCAAAGAGCAAGATGTCTACATGGGCGAAATACCGCTCATGACCGAAAACGGCACCTTTGTGATTAACGGTACTGAGCGCGTTATTGTTTCGCAGCTACACCGTTCCCCCGGTGTCTTTTTTGACCACGATAAAGGCAAGACCCACTCGTCAGGGAAGTTGCTGTATTCCGCGAGGGTCATTCCTTACCGTGGTTCATGGTTAGATTTTGAATTTGATCCTAAGGATCAGGTTTTTGCGCGCATCGATCGCCGCCGCAAGCTGCCCGCTACCGTGCTATTACGCGCGCTTGGCTATGACAGCGAAGAAATTTTGGCGATGTTTTACGAGACGACGTCATTCCAGTTGGGCGAAGAAAACTCTAGCACTATGACGTTGGTTCCCAAGCGTCTGCAGGGTGAAATGGCCGCCTTCGATATAATGGCAGACGATAAGCTGCTCGTTGAACGTGGACGCCGCATTACCGCTCGCCACATTAAGCAGCTTGATGCCGCTGGTATCGATTTTCTGACGGTACCCGATGAGTATTTGTTGGGTCGACGCCTGGCTAAAAATGTCGTGGACACTTCCACCGGTGAAGTGCTGGTTGAGTGTAACGTCGAGATTACCGAAGAGCTCATGGCGACGTTGCGTGAGAAAGAAATCGATACGATTGAGACGCTGTATACCAATGAAATCGATTGCGGTCCTTTCATTTCCGATACGCTAGCAGGCGATGCCTCGCGCAATGCTCTTGAAGCGTTGGTAGAGATTTATCGCATGATGCGTCCTGGCGAACCACCCACGAAAGAGTCGGCCGAGAACCTGTTCCAAAACCTGTTCTTCTCTGCTGATCGCTACGATCTTTCGGGCGTTGGTCGTATGAAATTCAACCGTCGTCTGGGACGGGATTCCTCTGAAGGAATCGGCACGTTAGACCGTGAAGACATTGTTGATGTCCTTAAGGCGTTGGTGGGTATCCGTAACGGTAAGGGTGTTGTTGATGACATCGACCATTTGGGTAACCGCCGTATTCGTTCGGTCGGTGAGATGGCAGAGAACCAGTTCCGCGTCGGTCTTGTCCGAGTCGAGCGTGCTGTTAAAGAGCGGCTGTCAATGGCAGAAAGCGAAGGCCTGATGCCTCAGGACCTGATCAATGCCAAGCCGGTATCTGCAGCGGTTAAAGAATTCTTTGGTTCAAGTCAGCTCTCGCAGTTCATGGATCAAAACAACCCGCTGTCTGAAGTGACTCACAAGCGTCGTGTGTCGGCCTTGGGCCCAGGCGGTTTGACACGTGAGCGTGCTGGTTTCGAGGTTCGTGACGTACACCCCACACACTACGGTCGTGTTTGTCCTATTGAGACGCCAGAAGGTCCAAACATTGGCCTGATTAACTCTTTGGCGACCTATGCGCGAACTAATGAATACGGTTTCCTAGAAGCTCCTTACCGTAAGGTCGTTAATGGCGTCGTCACTGACGACATTGAGTACCTTTCGGCGATTAACGAAGCCGAGCACGTTATTGCTCAGGCTTCGGCGCAGATGGACGAAAAAAATCGGTTCGTGGACGATCTTATTAACGTTCGACACATGAACGAATTTACGATCAAGCCTGCGGCCGAAGTCGACTTTATGGACGTCTCTGCTAAGCAGGTGGTGTCTATTGCTGCTGCGTTGATTCCTTTCCTCGAGCACGACGATGCTAACCGGGCCCTTATGGGGTCAAACATGCAGCGTCAAGCCGTACCGACTTTGGTGGCAGATAAGCCGCTGGTGGGCACCGGTATGGAGCGCTACGTTGCTGGTGACTCTGGAGTTTGTGAGGTCGCGCGGCGTGCAGGAACGATCGACTCGGTTGATGCAAGCCGAATCGTAGTTCGTGTTGACGCCGACAATGTGGCGAAGGGCGAGTCTCCCGTCGACATTTACAACCTGACTAAGTACAAGCGGTCTAACCAGAATACCTGCATCAATCAGCGCCCGATCGTTAAGGTCGGAGATCAGATTGATCGCGGAGATATTTTGGCCGACGGTCCTTCGGTGGATATGGGTGAGCTGGCGCTGGGTCAAAATATGCGCATCGCCTTTATGCCTTGGAATGGCTATAACTTCGAGGATTCGATTCTCGTTTCAGAGCGGGTCGTGAAGGAAGATCGTTTCACAACGATCCACATTCAGGAGCTAACTTGTATTGCTCGAGACACCAAGCTGGGATCTGAAGAGATCACTGCAGACATTCCGAACGTTGGAGAGGGTGCGCTGGGTAAGCTCGACGAGTCTGGCATTGTTTACATTGGTGCTGAGGTTGACGCCGGCGATATTTTGGTCGGTAAGGTCACCCCTAAAGGCGAGACCCAGCTAACCCCTGAAGAGAAGCTGCTGCGTGCCATTTTCGGTGAGAAAGCTTCAGACGTAAAAGACACGTCTTTGCGTGTGCCTTCGAGCTATAAGGGTACCGTTATCGATGTGCAGGTGTTCACTCGAGATGGCCTCGAGAAAGATCCACGTGCCAAGCAAATCGAAAACGCTCAGCTGGCCGATTACCGCAAGGATCTACGCGAAGAACTGCGTATTTACGAAGAAGCGACTTATGCCCGACTCGCAGCATTGCTGAAGGGGCAGACCACATTGAGTGGCGGTGGCCTAGCCAAAGGCACTAAGTTGACCGATGCAGTACTGGCCGATTTAGAGCGTGAGCAGTGGTTCAAGTTGAAGTTGGGTGATGCTGAGCTCAACGATCAGTTAACCGCGGCTCAAGAACTGTTAGAAGAGCAGAATCGACAGCTGGAAGAGCGCTACGAAAGCAAGAAAGACAAGCTTTCCAGTGGCGACGATCTAGCTCCAGGCGTTCTCAAGATCGTTAAGGTGTATCTGGCGGTTAAGCGTCGGATTCAGCCAGGCGATAAAATGGCGGGACGACACGGCAACAAGGGTGTGATCTCGGTCATTATGCCGGTAGAGGATATGCCCTATGACGAGCGGGGCGAGCCGATTGATATCGTTCTCAACCCTCTGGGCGTGCCTTCTCGTATGAACGTGGGCCAGATTCTTGAGACCCACCTGGGAATGGCTGCCCATGGCTTGGGACTCAAGATCAATACCATGCTCGAACAGCAGGCTAAGGTTAGCCAGCTGCGCGATTTCCTCAAGAAAATCTATGCTCACTCGTCTGATAAGCGCCGTGATGCTGACATCGACAGCTTGACCGACAACGAGCTGTTCGAGTTGGCAGGCAACCTTCGCAAAGGTGTGCCAATGGCAACGCCTGTGTTCGATGGCGCTGCTGAGGAAGAAGTGAAATCGTTGCTGCGACTTGCAGACATTCCCGACAGCGGTCAGTTGACGCTTTACGATGGGCGTTCAGGTGACACCTTCATGCGTCCCGTCACTGTGGGATACATGTACATGCTGAAGTTGAATCACCTGGTGGACGACAAGATGCATGCTCGCTCCACAGGGTCCTACAGCCTCGTTACGCAGCAACCTCTGGGTGGTAAGGCCCAGTTTGGTGGCCAGCGGTTCGGCGAAATGGAAGTATGGGCGCTAGAGGCTTACGGCGCCGCTTACACGCTGCAGGAAATGCTAACGGTTAAGTCAGACGATGTGGCAGGACGAACCAAGATGTACAAGAACATTGTTGATGGTGATCACAAGATGGAGCCGGGAATGCCCGAGTCCTTTAATGTATTAATCAAAGAAATTCGCTCGCTCGGTATCGACATCGATCTCGAGTCCGAGTCTGAAGGCTTCTGAGGAGGATAAGACGTGAAAGATCTGCTGAATCTGCTAAGCCGGGAAAAGAGCGAAGACTTTGATGCAATCCGTATCGGTCTCGCTTCTCCGGAAATGATCCGTTCTTGGTCCTATGGTGAGGTCAAGAAGCCGGAAACAATTAACTACCGTACCTTCAAGCCCGAGCGTGATGGTTTGTTCTGCGCCAAAATCTTTGGTCCAGTAAAAGACTACGAGTGCCTGTGTGGAAAGTACAAGCGCCTTAAGCACCGCGGCGTTATTTGCGAAAAGTGTGGCGTCGAAGTAGCCCTGGCTAAAGTGCGTCGCGAGCGCATGGGACACATTGAATTGGCGAGCCCCGTTGCTCACATCTGGTTCCTGAAGTCGCTTCCCTCGCGGATTGGTTTGCTGCTCGATATGACCCTTAGGGACATCGAGCGTATTCTGTATTTTGAGTCTTACGTGGTCACTGACCCGGGTCTTTCTGCTCTCGAGCAGGGGCAGTTGCTCAATGACGAGCAATACTACGAAGCCATGGAAGAGTTTGGTGACGAGTTCACTGCGAAAATGGGTGCCGAAGCCATTCAGGACCTCATGTCGCAGATCGAAATCAACCAAGAAGTTGAGCGCATTCGTGAAGAAATTCCGGCGACTAACTCTGAAACGAAGATTAAAAAGCTGTCTAAGCGATTGAAGTTGCTTGAGGCATTTTCAAACTCGGGCAACGACCCCGAGTGGATGATTCTCAATGTACTGCCGGTATTACCGCCAGATCTTCGTCCGTTGGTGCCCCTGGATGGGGGTCGATTTGCGACCTCAGACCTCAACGATTTGTATCGTCGGGTTATCAACCGTAACAATCGCCTCAAGCGATTACTCGACCTCAATGCCCCTGACATTATTGTGCGCAACGAAAAGCGCATGCTGCAGGAGGCTGTTGATGCCTTGCTAGATAACGGCCGTCGCGGTCGTGCAATCACGGGATCTAATAAGCGCCCGCTGAAGTCTTTGGCAGATATGATCAAAGGCAAGCAAGGTCGCTTCCGTCAAAACCTGCTGGGCAAGCGTGTAGATTACTCAGGACGATCGGTGATTGTGACTGGCCCAACACTGCGACTGCATCAGTGTGGACTGCCCAAGAAAATGGCATTGGAGCTCTTTAAGCCGTTTATTTTTGGCAAGCTAGAGCACCGTGGTCTTGCGAGCACCATTAAAGCTGCAAAGAAGATGGTCGAGCGCGAGCCACCCGAAGTTTGGGATATCCTGGCCGAAGTGATTCGTGAGCACCCGGTTCTGCTGAACCGCGCGCCCACGTTACACCGGTTAGGCATTCAGGCCTTTGAGCCTGTGCTTATTGAGGGCAAGGCGATCCAGCTGCATCCCTTGGTTTGTGCCGCCTACAACGCAGACTTCGACGGCGATCAAATGGCCGTTCACGTACCCCTGACACTCGAGGCACAACTCGAGGCGCGGGCACTTATGATGTCTACCAACAACATTCTTTCGCCCGCTTCTGGAGAGCCAATTATTGTGCCCTCGCAGGACGTGGTGCTGGGTCTTTACTTCATGACACGTGAGCGTGTGAACGCTCAGGGCGAGGGCATGATGTTTGCCGACGCCGCCGAGGCAGAGCGCGCTTATGCCGCTGGCCAGGTCGATTTGCAGGCTCGGGTTAAGGTCCGCATCAAGGAGACGCGCTTCGATTACGGCGCCGACCCAGTCACCGAAACTCGAATGGTTGATACAACGGTAGGTCGTGCACTGCTGTGGCGCATAGTCCCTGAAGGTTTGTCCTTTGACATGGTCAATCAGCCCATGGTTAAAAAGGCAATCTCTCGTATCATCAACCAGTGCTATCGCGTGGTTGGTCTGAAGTCGACGGTCGTATTTGCCGATCGATTGATGTACACGGGCTATGAATATTCCACCAAGTCAGGTTCTTCGATTGGGGTGAATGATTTTGAAATCCCTGATGAAAAAGCCAGCATGTTGGATCGCGCCAACGCGGAAGTCACCGAAATCGAAGAGCAGTACGCTGCTGGTTTGGTGACTCAGGGCGAGAAGTACAACAAGGTTATCGACATCTGGTCGCGCACCAACGACCAAGTCGCCAAGTCGATGATGGCGAGTCTTTCAAAAGAGACTGTGATCAACCGCGATGGCGAAGAGGAAGAGCAGACCAGCTTCAACTCAGTCTACATGTACGCTGACTCTGGTGCACGAGGCTCCCCAGCCCAGATCCGACAGTTGGCGGGTATGCGGGGTCTGATGGCGAAGCCAGACGGGTCAATCATTGAGACACCAATCGTGGCGAATTTCCGCGAAGGCCTTAACGTCTTGCAGTACTTCATCTCAACCCACGGTGCTCGTAAAGGCTTGGCCGATACGGCATTGAAGACGGCGAACTCTGGTTATTTGACGCGTCGTTTGGTTGATGTGGCTCAGGACGTTGTAGTGACCGAGCAGGATTGTGGTACCGATGCCGGTCTCGTCATGACCCCGGTCATTGACGGTGGCGACATTATTGAATCTCTGCCAAATCGGGTGTTGGGTCGTATTGTGGCTCAGGATGTCTGCAAGCCTGGATCCGATGAAGTGATCCTGAATGCCGGCACCATGATTGACGAGCTTTGGATGCGTCGACTCGAGGAGCTCGGAATCGATGAGATCATTGTTCGTTCTCCCATAACCTGTAAAACACGTTACGGCATTTGTTCCACTTGTTATGGCCGCGATTTGGGTCGCGGTCATCAAGTTAACCTTGGTGAAGCTATTGGTGTTGTTGCGGCGCAATCTATTGGTGAACCGGGTACCCAGCTCACCATGCGTACCTTCCATATTGGTGGCGCAGCATCAGGTCAGGCGGCTCAAGACAGCATTCAGGTCAACTCTAACGGTGTGGTGAAGCTTCACAACATTAAAGTGGTAGATCGTGCTGATGGCGCCCTAGTGGCCGTATCGCGTTCGGGTGAATTGTCTATTCTTGACCACGTGGGTCGCGAGCGGGAACGCTATAAAGTGCCTTATGGCGCCGCGATTAAAGTTCGAGACGAGGCAGAGGTGACTGCGGGCGACATTGTTGCCAACTGGGATCCTCACACGCACCCCATCATTACCGAAGTGGCTGGAACGGTTAAGTTCAGCGGCATGGATGAAGGCGTCACAATCAAGCGCCAGACTGATGAGTTTACCGGCTTGAGCAGTATTTCAGTGATGGAAGCTGGAGAGCGGCCGCTGGCGGGTAAGGATATCCGTCCAGCCGTGACGTTGGTCGACTCAAAGGGAGAAGAGCTCACGTTGGCAGGTACTAACGTACCGGCACACTACTTCTTACCCGCGAATGCCCTGTTAAACCTCGAAGATGGTGCGCAAGTGGGTGTCGGTGACATCATTGCTCGTATCCCTCAAGAGGGTTCCAAGACCCGCGATATTACGGGTGGTCTTCCTCGCGTTGCCGATCTGTTTGAAGCACGAAAGCCGAAAGAGCCGGCGATTCTTGCCGAGATCTCGGGAACATTTAGTTTCGGTAAAGAGACCAAGGGTAAGCGTCGTTTGGTAATTACGCCTACCGACGGTTCGCTCTTGCCAGACGGCTCCGATCACTACGAAGTTCTTATTCCCAAATGGCGTCAGTTCACCGTCTTTGAGGGTGAGCAAGTGCAAAAGGGCGAAGTGGTCTCTGAAGGCCCTATGAGTCCTCATGACATTCTCCGCCTCAAAGGCATTGCTGCCCTGGCTGAGTACATTGTGAATGAGATTCAAGAGGTCTACCGATTGCAAGGCGTGAAGATCAATGACAAGCACATTGAAGTCATTGTTCGTCAAATGCTGCGCAAGGTCATTATTGCTTCTGCGGGTGAGTCCTCGTTTATCAAGGGCGAGCAGGTAGAGTTTACGACCTTCCTCGAAGAGTGTGATCGTGCCGAAGCGCAGGGCCATGTGCCACCGACTGCAGACCGTGAGCTGTTGGGTATTACCAAGGCGTCACTTGCTACTGAGAGCTTTATCTCTGCGGCATCTTTCCAGGAGACAACACGTGTTCTGACCGAGGCTGCTGTTACTGGTAAGCGCGATTACCTGCGTGGCTTGAAAGAGAACGTTATTGTGGGTCGCTTGATTCCAGCAGGAACGGGTTTGAGCTACCACGAAGAGCGTCGTCGCAAGCGTGCCGAGGGTGGATTGCAGATCAGTATGTCGGATGAAGAGTTCACTGAAAGCTTCGCTGACGAATTGGAGAAGGTGGAAGCTGGGGCAGACGGCGAGTAAGTCTGACCCACTAACACCATCACGCACTATCGGCACGACATGGGTCGGCACGATAGGCAGTTGAAAACTTGTGAGCGCGTCTATAGAATGCGCGCTCTTTATTTCGGGAGGGAGACCTTCCGACTTTTTTGGAGCTTTTGAATGGCAACCGTCAATCAGCTTGTGCGCAAGCCGCGCAAGCGAAAGGTGATGAAGAGTGGCGTTCCAGCACTGCAGGCTTGTCCTCAGCGGCGTGGAGTTTGTACGCGTGTCTACACCACAACCCCTAAGAAACCCAACTCGGCATTGCGTAAAGTATGTCGAGTCCGTCTTACCAATGGATTCGAGGTTTCCTCTTACATTGGTGGAGAAGGCCACAACCTTCAGGAGCACAGTGTGGTTCTGATTCGCGGTGGACGGGTAAAAGATCTTCCGGGTGTGCGTTATCACACCGTACGGGGAAGTCTTGACACTTCGGGTGTATCTGCCCGTCGTCAAGGCCGATCAAAGTACGGCGCCAAGCGGCCTAAGTAAATTTTTAAGTCCCACGACCACCACCTTGGTGTTTGTGGGTATTCGTCGGATAAACCGACAGTAAGGCCGGAACGAGCACTCCTTAGGAGGCAGTGTCCGGGTAACCTGAAGCAATGAAGGAATAAGTCATGCCACGTAGACGTGTTGTTGCCAAACGCGAAATTCTTCCAGACCCCAAGTTTGGAAACCAGACCCTCGCAAAGTTCATGAACCATGTCATGGTTAGCGGCAAGAAATCTGTCGCTGAATCGATTGTCTATGGAGCGCTCGCTCTAGTTGAAGAGCGTACCAAGCGCGACCCTATCGAAGTCTTTGATGAAGCCCTAGAAAACATCGCCCCCATGGTAGAGGTGAAGTCTCGCCGAGTTGGTGGCGCTACCTACCAAGTGCCCGTTGAAGTTCGACCCGCGCGTCGCGGAGCTCTATCGATGCGATGGCTAGCTGATTACGCCCGCAACCGTGGCGAGAAGTCTATGCGTCAGCGTTTGGCCGGCGAGATTGTTGACGCCTCACAAGGCAAGGGTAATGCGGTTAAGAAGCGTGAAGACGTGCACCGCATGGCAGAAGCTAACAAGGCCTTCTCTCACTTCCGATTCTGACCTTGCGTCAGTAATCCCGGCATCCAGGATATTCCCGTGGCACGCCAGACACCAATCCAGCGCTATCGCAACATTGGAATCTGTGCCCACGTGGATGCCGGTAAAACCACCACTACCGAACGCGTTCTGTTCTATACCGGCCTGTCCCACAAAATAGGCGAAGTCCACGATGGTGCTGCCACCATGGACTGGATGGAGCAGGAACAGGAGCGCGGCATTACGATTACCTCAGCCGCTACTACCTGCTTTTGGCAGGGCATGCAGCAGCAGTACGACCAACACCGCATCAATATTATCGATACCCCGGGACACGTTGACTTCACGATTGAAGTCGAGCGCTCTTTGCGGGTTTTAGACGGTGCTGTAGTCGTTCTCTGTGGGTCTTCCGGTGTTCAGCCTCAAACTGAAACCGTTTGGCGGCAGGCCAATAAGTACGAAGTGCCACGCATGGTCTTCATTAATAAAATGGATCGAGCCGGTGCAGACTATGGCAACGTCGTTGAGCAGTTGCGCGACCGTTTAAACTGCAACGCCGTGCCGATCCAAATGACGATTGGTTCTGAAGAGAATTTTGTCGGCGTTGTCGACTTGGTGAAAAACAAGTCAATCCTCTGGAATGAAGACGATATGGGGGCCACCTTTGAATACGGTGACGTCCCGGCTGACCTGGTTGATCAGGTCAGTGAAATGCGTGAATCCATGATGGAGGCGGCGGCAGAAGCGAATGACGAGCTCATGGAGGCCTACCTAGAGGACGGTGAGCTGTCCGAGGACGACATAAAGCGTGGTCTTCGTATTCGCACGTTAGCTAATGAGATCGTTCCCGTTTTGGGTGGGTCAGCGTTTAAGAACAAGGGCGTTCAGGCGGTGTTGGACGCTGTCATCGATTACCTCCCTTCGCCCACAGAAGTTAAAGCCATCGAGGGTACTCTCGAAGATGGGGAAACTCGAGTAGAGCGCCACTCTGATGACAACGAGCCTTTTGCGGCTCTAGCGTTCAAAATTGCCACTGACCCCTTTGTGGGGACGCTCACCTTCTTTCGCGTTTATTCCGGCAAGTTGACCAGCGGCACAGCGGTTTATAACTCGGTTAAGGGCAAGAAAGAGCGGGTGGGGCGCATGGTACAAATGCATGCGAACAGTCGTGAGGAAATTAAAGAAGTACTGGCGGGTGATATCGCTGCGGCGATTGGCCTCAAAGATGTGACCACTGGCGAAACGCTGTCTGATCCTGACAAGGCCGTGATTCTAGAACGCATGGAGTTCCCTGAGCCGGTTATCTCAGTCGCTGTAGAGCCCCGATCTCAAGCCGATCAGGAAAAAATGGGCGTGGCTCTGGGCAAGCTGGCTCAAGAAGACCCGTCGTTCCGAGTCAAGACAGACGAAGAAACCGGACAAACGATTATCTCGGGCATGGGTGAATTGCACCTCGATATTATTGTCGACCGTATGCGCCGGGAGTTTAGTGTTGAAGCGAATATTGGAAAGCCCCAGGTGGCCTACCGAGAGCGGATTAAAAATACCGTTGAAATTGAGGGCAAGTTTGTCCGGCAATCTGGAGGACGGGGTCAGTACGGCCACGTCTGGGTGAAGTTTGAACCCGCCGAGGACTTAGGTGCTGAAGGTCTCGAATTTGTGAACGAAGTTGTTGGTGGCGCGGTGCCCAAAGAATACATTCCCGCCGTTAACAAGGGTATCGAGGAGCAAATGCGTAATGGGGTGCTTGCGGGCTATCCCTTACTGGGCCTCAAAGCGACGCTGTACGACGGATCTTTCCATGACGTCGACTCCAATGAAATGGCGTTTAAAATCGCGGCGAGTCTCGCGACACGACAGCTCGCCGACGTGGGTGGTGCCGCGTTGTTGGAGCCAGTTATGAAAGTTGAGGTGGTTACCCCTGAAGACCATATGGGCGACGTCGTCGGCGATCTGAATCGCCGTCGGGGCATGATTTTGGGGATGGACGATAACGCCTCCGGAAAGGTTATTAACGCTGAAGTACCTTTAGCTGAGATGTTTGGGTATGCCACCGATTTGCGGTCGGCAACTCAAGGGCGTGCGACCTATACCATGGAGTTCGCGCAGTACGCAGAAGCGCCCAATGCGGTGGCGCAGGCATTTATTTCAAAAAACCATACGGGCTAACACAAGCGCCTGTAAAGACCAGAGGAAAGAGCAGTGGCGAAGGAAGCATTTGAGCGTTCGAAGCCCCACGTAAACGTGGGCACGATTGGACACGTAGACCACGGGAAAACGACGCTTACGGCGGCGCTGACGCGTGTGTGTTCAGAAGTATTTGGTGGAGAGGCGGTAGCGTTTGACGGTATTGATAACGCCCCGGAAGAGCGCGAGCGTGGTATCACGATTGCGACGTCTCACGTGGAGTACGAGTCATTAGACCGACACTACGCCCACGTTGACTGTCCCGGACACGCGGATTATGTGAAGAACATGATCACGGGTGCGGCGCAGATGGACGGCGCGATTTTGGTATGTGGCGCGACCGACGGTCCTATGCCCCAAACGCGTGAGCACATCCTGCTGTCACGTCAGGTTGGCGTTCCGTACATTGTTGTTTTCCTGAACAAAGCCGATTTGCTGGCGGAAGACTGTGGTGGCGTTGACTCTGAAGAATTTGAAGAGATGAAAGAGCTGGTAGAGATGGAGCTGCGTGAGCTGCTCGATACCTACGAGTTCCCGGGTGACGATACACCGATCATTTGTGGTTCAGCGCTGATGGCGTTGAACGGTGACGATGCGAACGGTTTGGGTACGACAGCGGTCAAGACCTTGGTTGAGACGTTGGATGCGTACATTCCTGAGCCTGAGCGTGCGATTGACCAGCCTTTCTTGATGCCGGTTGAGGACGTGTTCTCAATTTCAGGTCGTGGCACGGTTGTAACAGGTCGTGTTGAGCGCGGCATTGTTAAGGTCGGAGACGAGATCGAGATTATCGGTA
>ERZ1047472.2044-NODE-2044-length-14816-cov-5.142470_pt1 | contig 14816 bp, 14 predicted proteins | sample MGYA00383095_ERZ1047472 | MGnify/ENA primary metagenome ERZ1047472 (study PRJEB29581, sample SAMEA5548365) | metagenome | biome: marine; feature: coastal; material: water | depth 1 m | study: Short-term variability in the microbial, nano- and picoplankton...
TGGTGGAATTAGCGATCAAGATGCAAAATTATATGTAACTGGAGGAACAACTTTAGCTGGAACCGTCAATACCTCCGAGGGAGCTATAAGAATGTACGGGGATAGAAAACTTCCTCAAGCTAATAATTTTGTTAGAAGAAATTATAATTTAACTGCAGGTTCAAGTGGTGCATTATACAGTATAGCCAGACAATGGCATGACCACGCTAACTGGGGATTAGGAAATATTAATGTTATAATGTGGGGTATTTATTATGGTCAAGGTCAATATAATAAAGCAGATTTTTCTTGTAGGTATGGTTATAGTGGTGGTGGCGCTGATGTACAGACCAACTTTAACACAAATAACATGACTCAACCAGCCTGGACAGCAGCAACTCAAGTTTCTGGAAATATACATTATAGAGATTTGCAAATTCAAATACCTGCATATCATCAAATTTCTTTTGAAATCATAAGTCCTGGATGTGTACAAACTTATAATGTAAATAATACAGCTGGTAACACAGTATATTTATATCCTCATTAAATAAAAACAATAGAAATGGCAAATTTATCAAATCAGAAATAAAAATTTTAAAAAATAAATAATTATCTTTGTAAAAATATTAAACAATGGCAAATTTTTATAAATGGACAATAAATCAAATGAACGCCCGTATCGAAGAAGATGGGAATCAAAACGTAATCTACACGGTACATTGGACGTATACCGCTCAAGACGACAAAGACTCGCAATACACCGCTAATACAATAGGAACTTACTCTTTACAGTATGATCCGTCAACACCTTTTGTTCCTTACGCTGATGACCAAGGATTTGAGAATGTGGTTATTAGCTGGTTAAAAGCAGGGCTCCCTGTAAGTGATATGGAAGTAAGTTTGTCTAAACAAATAGATTTAGAGAAGCATCCTATTGATGAAGATTTATACTTCACATGGGATAACCCAGTTCCTCCAACACCGCCTGAAGAATAGTAATATATTTACTATATTTACATAAATAAAATTAACATTAAAAATAAATTAAAATGAGTGAAATTAAATTAACTGAAGACGAATTAAAAAAAATTCAAGAACTAAACCAAGACTTTACTAAAGCTAAATTAGAGATTGCTGATAATGTATTAAGACAGCAAATGAATCTAAAAACTTTAGAAGACTTAAGAGGTGCGTTTGGTATTGAAGAGAAAAAATTAGCGGAGAAATATGGGCAAGATGCTGTTATTGATTTAGCAACAGGTATTGTCACTAAAAAACCGCAAGCAGTAGAAGCAGAACCTATAAAATAAAACAATGGCTAGAATAAGTAATACCACAGCGTACTCAAGTATAATTCCTACACTGCCGGATTACTTTGTGCTAACTGATGCAGAAAACAATTTAAACACTAAAACTTGTACGTTAGAAAACTTACAAACTTTATTTGGATTAAGTGTAACTACAGTTACTGTAGCTATTCCGCCTGAATTTTTAAAAGTAATAGGGCCACAGCCTTACACATTGCTAGCTCCTCCTGGAGATGGTTATGTGTATGATGTTAGTGAGATTGTAAGTTTTATGAGTGCAGGATCTATTCCTTACGATTTTCCTAATACTCTTTCTATAGTACAAGGAACTATTCAAGAGCCGTTGCCACTACTTTTATTAAATGCTGCAAGTAAAAAAGTATATAAAAATGATCCTTCACCTGCTGAGTTTATTACAGAAAACGCAGGGATAACTTTAGGCGGGTTGGCTAGTCCAAGCGAAGGGAATGGAACTTTATATATAAATATTACATACAGAAAGCTAAAATTAGATTCTACATTTTAATTAAATGGACATTAGAAAGATTTCAATAGGAGCAGACTATAAGTCTGGAGCCATGCATTACATAGTAGGGCAGGACGTTCTTGGAGGATCTTATGTTATTCATTTAATCCAGCACGACTCAGGCGCAAGTTCATATAAGATTTGGATAGAAAAAAATAAAGAAATTGTTATATGGAAAGAGTTTAAAACTACACTTCCTATTTCTATTGAATATAATATAAACTTTTAATGCAGTCCCCATTCTCATTTATCGTACGTCCTGTAAATGGTACTAGGTATGATAACGTAAAGAAAATAGGTGACTTAGATTTTTTAATTAGCGTATCTAAAGAAGATCACAAAGCAGCTAATCGCTATGCGCAAGTGGTGTCAACTCCAATAAATTATTCAGGAGATGTTAATATAGGTGACATACTTTTAGTACATCATAATGTTTTTAAATATTACAATGACATGTATGGGCGTGAGAAAAGTGGTAAAAGCTTTTTTAAAGACGATTTATTCTTTATTGACTTTGATCAATTTTTTTTGTATTATAATAAAGAAGAGTGGAAAAGCCATTCTAAATATTGTTTTATAAAACCTATTCCGCCAAAAAAATCTTTTTTAGGAAAGACTGGTAAAGAAGAACCTCTTATGGGTATTGTTAAATATAATAACCAAGAGTTAAAAAACTTAGGTGTAAGGGTGGGAGACGAAGTGTCTTTTACTCCAGAGTCTGAGTATGAGTTTTATATAGAAGATGAAAAGCTATATAGAATGTTTACAGATAACATAACTATGATTATGTAAATGGATATTAAAGAAATTAAAGAACAAATAATAAAAGCCGGTGAAAAAGCTGTTATACAATTAATAAAGGTAGCTAAAGAAGACATTATTAAATACGATAAGGATGATGAGTTAGCTGCTGACAGATTAAAGAATGCTGCCGCTACTAAAAAGCTTGCCATCTTTGACGCTTTTGAGATCCTTAAAAGAATAGAAGACGAAAAGCAATTATTAGAAGGTGGTGATATAAAGAAAAATAATACACCTAAAGGATTTGCTGAATCAAGATCTAAATAACTTATATACTACACTAACTAGAGTAGTTCCAAAAAATGTTTTATCTACAAAGAATAAAGCAAGAACTTGGACTTATGGTTATAATGAAAAATATAATTTTGTCGTTATATCTAAGTCAGGTCAAATAGGCGATGTCATAGAAATAAATGGCCTACATATTGCACTACCTAAAGCTCCTACGAATGTTTATTCAAGATCCAAAAAAAAAGAAGATCAGTATTGGGAGGCACATGAAATAAGTAAAGAACTAAAAAGAATACAGTCAATATTTCAATGGCATGAAGCTCCAATACAATTCAAAAACAAATGGGTGGATTATATCGAACAAGAGTTTGATAGGAGAGAAGAAGGTTTTTGGTTTATGAATAACGGTGTTCCTACTTATATTACAGGAACACATTATATGTATTTACAATGGACAAAGATTGACGTTGGCCATCCAGACTTTAGAGAAGCAAATCGTTTGTTCTATATATTCTGGGAGGCATGCAAAGCTGATAAAAGAAGTTTTGGTATGTGTTATTTAAAAATAAGACGTTCAGGATTTTCGTTTATGAGCTCGTGTGAAGGTGTTAACACAGCGACAATAACTAAAGATTCTAGAATAGGTATACTATCAAAAACTGGTGCGGATGCAAAGAAGATGTTTACAGACAAGATAGTACCAATATCAAACAACTATCCTTTCTTTTTTAAACCTATACAAGATGGTATGGATAAGCCTAAAACAGAATTGGCTTATAGAGTTCCAGCTTCTAAGATTACTAAAAAGAATATGTATACAGTAAGTGAAGAGGAGCTTGAAGGATTAGATACAACAATTGACTGGAAGAACACATCTGATAACAGTTATGATGGTGAGAAGCTACAGTTATTGTTACACGATGAAAGTGGTAAATGGGAGAGGCCAGAGAATATATTAAACAACTGGCGTGTAACCAAAACATGTTTAAGATTAGGTAGTAAAGTCATAGGAAAATGTATGATGGGATCTACATCAAATGCGTTAGATAAAGGTGGTAGAAATTTTAAAGATTTATTTGAGTCATCTGATTGCAGAAACAGAAACTCTAACGGACAAACAAAAAGCGGTTTATATAATCTGTTTATTCCTATGGAGTGGAATATGGAAGGGTTTATTGACATGTATGGTATGCCTGTATTCAAAAATCCAGACAAGCCTGTCAAAGGGATAGACAAAGAACCTATAATACAGGGCGCTGTAGATTACTGGACTAATGAGGTTGAATCATTAACTTCAGATCCTGACGCTTTAAATGAATTTTACAGACAGTTTCCTAGAACAGAGTCACATGCGTTTAGGGACGAAAGTAAACAATCATTATTTAACTTAACAAAAATATACCAGCAAATAGATTATAATGATTCTATAAACATGGGACATTTTATGACACAAGGATCATTTCATTGGAAAGATGGTATAAAAGATTCTAAGGTAATCTGGAGCCCAAATAAAAGAGGTAGATTTTTTGTAACTTACATCCCTAAAGCTTCTCTTCAAAACAATGTGATTACGAAGGGCGGAAAGATGTATCCAGGGAATGAACATATTGGATCGTTTGGTTGTGACTCTTATGATATTTCAGGAGTTGTAGTAGGTAAAGGTTCTAACGGAGCTTTACATGGACAGACAAAATTTAATATGGATGATGCGCCTAGTAATGAATTCTTTTTAGAATATATTGCCAGACCTCAAACCGCTGAGATATTTTTTGAAGAAGTTTTAATGGCGTGTATATTTTATGGCATGCCAATATTATGTGAAAATAATAAACCTCGTTTATTGTATCATTTTAAAAATAGAGGATACCGAGGCTTTTGTTTAAACAGACCGGATAAAACTTATAATAAGTTATCTAAGACTGAAAGAGAATTAGGAGGTATTCCAAATTCATCTGAAGATGTTAAGCAATCTCACGCCTCAGCGATTGAGTCGTATATTGAGAAATATGTAGGATTAGATTTTGAAGGAGATTATAGAGAAAAAGACGATATAGGTAGTATGTATTTTCAAAGAACACTAGAAGACTGGGCTAAATTTGACATAACAAACAGAACAAAGTTTGATGCTGCAATTAGTTCTGGTTTAGCAATTATGGCAAATCAAAAACACTTGTATACACCCGTTCAAAAACAATCAAAAATAAGCATTAACTTTGCAAGATATAACAACAAGAACTCAGTAAGTCAATTACTTAATAAATGAAAGAAGTAACAATAGATATCCAGGCTGCTGCATTTCCAGATCAATTTGTTTCTGACGCTACAAAAGACACTGTAGAGTACGGATTACAAATAGGTCAAGCAATACAATACGAATGGTTTAGAAGAGACAGCGGCTCATGTAGATTTTATAGTCAATGGAGCGAGTTCATGCGATTACGTTTGTATGCTAGAGGAGAGCAATCCGTAGCAAAATACAAAAATGAATTAGCAATAGATGGCGACTTAAGTTATCTCAATTTAGATTGGTCACCCGTACCTATAATCCCAAAGTTTGTCGACATCGTAGTAAACGGAATGTCAGACAGACTTTTTAAGGTTAAGGCCTACGCTGAGGATGCATTGTCTGCTGAGAAAAGAAATGAGTTTCAAGAAATGGTAGAAGGTGAAGTATTAGCAAAACCTTTATTTGAGCAACTACAAGCAGATTTTAATGTTAATGCATTTACATTGAATCCAGATGAATTACCAGAAAGTGATGATGAAATGGAGTTGTTTATGCAAATGAAATACAAGCCTGCTATTGAAATAGCGCAAGAAACGGCTATTGATACGTTAATGGCTGAAAACCATTATAATGATATTAGAAGTAGAGTTGATTATGATCTAACAACAATAGGTATTGGAATTACTAAACATGAATTTTTACCAGGCTCTGGTGTGAAACTAGATTATGTAGATCCAGCTAACGTTGTTTATAGTTATACTGAAGACCCGTATTTTAAAGATTGCTTTTATTGGGGAGAAATAAAAACAGTTCCAATGACGGAGCTAATTAAAATTGATCCTGATTTAACAAATGACGATTTAAACCAGATTGCTAAGTACAGTCAGTCATGGTATAATTATTTTAATACTGCACAGTTTTACGAGAACAGCATGTTCTACAGGGATACTGCAACATTAATGTATTTTAATTATAAAACAACACATTCATTTGTATACAAAAGAAAAAAATTAGCAGACGGATCATATAAAACAGTTGAAAAGGATGATCAGTTTAATCCTCCTCAGGAAATGATGGAAGAAGGAAAGTTTGAAAAAGTAACTAAAAGAATTGACGTATGGTATGATGGAGTTATGGTTATGGGAACTAATATTATTCTGCAATGGAAATTATCTGAAAACATGGTAAGACCTAAATCCTCTAACCAATTTGCTATGCCTAATTATGTTGCATCAGCACCTAGAATGTATAAAGGATCATTAGAGTCTTTAGTTAGAAGAATGATTCCTTTTGCAGATTTAATTCAAATGACTCACCTTAAAATTCAACAAGTGGTATCAAGAGTTGTGCCAGACGGTGTGTTTATTGACGCAGATGGTTTAAACGAAGTTGATTTAGGAACAGGAAACACATATAATCCTGAAGATGCATTGCGTTTATACTTCCAAACAGGTAGCGTGGTAGGAAGAAGTTATACTCAAGATGGTGAATTTAATAATGCTAGAGTTCCTATACAACAACTTACTTCAAATAGCGGGGCTAGCAAAATGCAAATGCTTATTGCTAACTATAATCATTATTTAGATATGATTAGAGCAGTAACTGGATTAAATGAAGCCAGAGACGGATCAACGCCAGATCCTAACTCTTTAGTCGGTGTTCAAAAATTAGCAGCTTTAAATTCTAATACAGCAACTAGGCATGTACTTCAAGGTAGTTTATATATAACAAGAACAATAGCAGAATGTTTAGCTATTAGAACAGCCGACATATTAGAGTATGCAGATTTTAAAGATGAATTTGCTATGCAAATAGGAAAGTATAATTTAAAAATATTAGAAGATATAAAAGATTTGTACTTGTACGACTTTGGTATATTTATAGAAATGGCTCCTGATGAAGAACAAAAAGCTATGCTTGAGCAAAATATTCAAATGGCATTATCACAAAAAGATATTAGCCTAGAAGACGCTATAGATATTAGGGAGTTAAATAATCTTAAAATGGCCAATCAGCTTTTAAAATTAAAACGTAAGAAAAGACAGGAAGCTGAACAAGCGCAGCGAGAACAAGAACAGCAAATGCAGGCACAAATGCAAATGCAAGCACAGCAAGCTAAATCTCAAGGAGAAATGCAAAAGATACAAATGGAATCTCAAGCTAAAATACAATATAGGCAAGCTGATGTTGCTTTTGAAATTGAGAAACTTAAAAACGAAGCTCAACTAAAAAGAGAGTTGATGCAAACAGAGTTTGAGTTTCAAATGCAATTAAAAGGTATGGAGCAACAAAACTTACAATCTAGAGAATCTGAAAGAGAAAAATCAAAAGATAGAAGGATAAGTCAACAATCTACACAAACATCTAAAATGATTGAGCAGAAAAAAAGAGACTTGCCTGCAATAAATTTTGAATCAAACGAAGATAGTTTGGATGGTTTTGACCTAGCGGAGTTTGAGCCAAGATAGGCTAAAAAAATAATATAAATATTGTTTAACTTTGTATAAAATTTAATTAAATGGAAATAAAAGTAAAAGACCTTGGGTTGGTTGAAGAAAAATCCACGGCTGAAATAGAAGAACAACTTCTAAAGAAGCATGAAGAAAAGTTTGAAGATACTCCACAACAAGAACAAGTTGTGGAAAAAGTTAACACTAACGAACCTGTTCAGTTAGAAAAAACTGAACCTGTAGAAGATAAAACTCCGTCATTAGAGTTAAATGATGACAACGTTCTTTCTTATATTAAAGATAGATATAACAAAGATATAAATTCAGTTGACGAACTGTTTGCGGAAAAAGAGGCAAACGAACCATTACCTGATGATGTATCTGCGTATTTAAAGTACAAAAAAGAAACCGGTAGAAACATACAGGATTTTTACAATTTGCAAAAAGACTATGATTCTATGGATGACAATTCTGTACTTGCTAACTATTACTCTAACACTGAAGAAGGGTTAGACGCAATAGATATTCAAGATATTATTGAAGATAAGTTTGATTTCGATGAAGAAATTGACGATCCAAAAGATATTAAGAAAATTAAGTTAGCGAAAAAACGAGAACTTGCGAAAGCGAAAAAGTTTTTGAATGAACAAAAAGATAAATATAAAATTCCTCTTGAGTCAAGTGGGGATGGATTATCTGCTGATCAAAAAGAAAATTTAAATGCTTATAAGAGTTATCTTGATGAATCTAAAACTGTTAAAGAGCAAAACGAAAAAAGGTATGATTATTTCTTAAATAAAACCAACGAGGTTTTTAACAATGATTTCAAAGGTTTTGATTTCAAAGTTGGTGAAAATAATTTTACTTACAAGCCGGGCACAGCTGATGAGGTTAAAAATGTTCAAAAAGACATTAGTAATTTTATTAACAAGTACACGGATGAAAAAGGTTTAATGTCAGATGCTAAAGGTTATCACAAAGCTTTATCTGTTGCCATGAACCCTGATAAGTTTGCTCAGTATTTTTACGAACAAGGTGTTTCAAATGCCGTAGACAATGTTACTAGAAAATCTAAAAACATTAATATGGATATGAGACAGGCTCCACAAGCCGTTTCAAAAGACGGTATGAAAATAAGGCCAGTTGGAAATACAGAGAGTGGAAGAGGACTCAGAATTAGAAGTATTAAAAAAAGTTAAACTAAAAAAATTAAAAAACAATGGCAGTAAATTTAACCCCAGGTTTTGACTTACAACCAAGTGCACAACAAGTGCCTGTAAGTACAAACTACATCAATAATTTTGATTTCTTAAATCAGTATCTACCTGATACTTATGAAAAAGAATTTGAAAGATATGGTAACAGAACAATTGCATCTTTCCTTAGAATGGTTGGTGCAGAAATGCCTTCCAACTCTGACCTTATTAAATGGGCAGAACAAGGAAGACTACACATTAAATACACAGGATGTACTTCAGGTCAAGCAGCAGCAGTTGCAGAAGGTACTTGGACTATTCCTAACGCTAACTTTAATCCAGCGCTAGGATCACAAAACACATCAGCTTTAAGAGTTGGGCAAACAGTTATGATCAGTGACAAAACTCCTGGTTCTAGCTTATCTAACAAAGGTATTGTAAAAACAGCATCGGTAGCTGGTGGAGCTCAAACAGTAGTGATAGCTTACTATGAAGCAGGTGGTCAATCAGTGGCAGCTGGTGTAGAGTGTGATATATTTATATATGGATCAGAATTTAATAAAGGAACAAACGGAATGGTTGGTTCTAACGAATCTGATGACTTAATTTTCGACAACAAGCCAATTATTATCAAAGACAAATATTCTGTTTCTGGTTCTGATATGGCTCAAATTGGTTGGATCGAAGTTTCAGGTGAAGACGGCGTAAGCGGATACCTATGGTATTTAAAGTCAGAGCATGACACTAGATTAAGATTCGAGGACTATTTAGAAACAGCAATGTTAGAAGCAGTTCCTGCTGACGCTGGATCTGGTGCTGGTGACCTTTTACAAAATTCTGGTGCTGGAGCATCTTTAGCAAACCTTAACGGTTCTGACGGTGTATTCTATGTAGTAGGAAACAGAGGAAACGTTTGGGGCGGAGGAAATCCACAAACACTTTCTCAGTTTGATAGCATTATCCAAAGACTAGATAAGCAAGGTTCAATTGAAGAAAATGTAATTTTCGTAAACAGAGAATTTTCTTTTGATATTGACGATATGCTTGCTTCTCAAAACTCTTACGGAGCGGGAGGTACATCTTATGGTCTTTTTGACAATGACAAAGACATGGCTTTAAATCTTGGATTTACAGGATTTAGAAGAGGTTATGACTTCTATAAGTCTGACTGGAAATACCTTAACGATCCTACAATGAGAGGTGACGTTGTTGGTGGAGCAATCAATGGTCTATTAGTACCAGCTGGTTCAACTACTGTATACGATCAAATCTTAGGTAAGAATGCTAAGAGACCTTTCTTACATGTTAGATATAGAGCTTCAGCAACTGAGGACAGAAGATATAAAACTTGGATTACTGGTTCAGCTGGTGGAGCAAGAACTTCTGACTTGGATGCAATGGAAGTAAACTTCCTATCTGAAAGAGCTGTATGTACTTTAGGTGCAAACAACTTCTTCTTATTCCAAGACTAAATTGTTACATAAATTTTACCCTCGTTTTAAAGACGGGGGTAATATTTATTATTATTAAATCAAATTAAATTATATTATAATGAAAAAAAATACTACCCTTAAAAATAAAGCGTATAAATTAAAAAGAAGTGAAAGACCTTTATCTTATATGCTATCCTCAAGACATTCTGTAAGATCACCTTTATTATACTTTGACGAAGATCAAGGTGTAAACAGACCTTTAAGATATGCAAGAAACCAAAAAAGCCCTTTTGAAGACGAACAAGATGGTAATGCTATTCTAGAACCTATTGTGTTTGAAGATGGTATGTTGGTTGTGCAAAGAGAAAACCAAGTATTACAACAATTTTTACATTATCATCCTGGAAACGGAATGATATTTGAAGAAATTGATAGAGCTAAAGATGCATCACAAGAGCTTGTTTCGGTAGAGTTAGAATTAGATGCCCAAATCTTAGCTAAAAATTTAAGTACAGATAAGTTACTTTCTGTATCTAGAATTTTAATGGGAGCGTCTGTTGATACTTTAACTATTCCTGAATTAAAAAGAGATATTTTAGTGTATGCTAAAAACAATCCTCAAGACTTGATAGAGGTTGTTAACGATCCTTTATTGGAAATGCAAAACGAAGTGCATTTATTTTTTGACAACAACTGGTTATCGTTTAGAAATAATCAAAGAGACGTTTACTTTAACTTACCAAGTAATAAAAAGAAAATGTTAACGATACCTTTTAATGAAGAACCTATAGGAGTTGTTACGTCATATATGCAAAGCGACAACGGTTTAGAAGCTTACAAGTTCCTGAAGAAACGCTTAAAAAAAGATAAATAGAAAACGTATCTTTGTGCTTTATTAACCCATTAACATTATTACCTATGGAAAAATTTATCAAACTATTTATATCAGGCGTTGGACAAGATGCTGGATATAAACTAATCCCCGTGAACGGAATCGTGGAGATTAAACAAGAAAGCACAACAAAAGTTAACATTTTTTACAAAGGCATATCGAGTTATGCTAGTGTTCCTGCTCAAGTAGCAGTTACAGACGGCCCCTCGCAAGCTGCTTACAGTGTACTTAACTCAGTTCAGTCTTTAGAAATTACTCATGATGCAATTGCGGCCAATTCTCATTTATGGAAAGATTTCTTAAATGATGCGGTAGAAACATCGCTTAAGCTTTCATGGCAACAACCAGTTTACACTCCAGGAGGATATCCTGAAAGTGCTGCATCTGGTAATCCGCCGTCTACAATCACTGCGATTGTGACAGGTGTAAAAGCTGCTTCATTACAATCATAAGTTTTTTTACTTATTAAAAATCAGAGGTTACAAAAAAAGTGACCTCTTTTTTTTTGACTATATTTGTAAAAAGAATTTAACATGATAAACTCTGTTAGAAATACTGTCCTTGCAATAGCTAATAAAAATAATTACGGATATATATCTCCGCAAGATTTTAATTTGTATGCTCAACAAGCACAAATGGATTTGTTTGAAGATTATTTTTATCAATATAATGCTTGGACTAATAAAGAAAACCAAAGGCTTTCAGGATCAGGATATGCTGATATTGTAAAAGGATTGGTTGAGGTAATTGATAGTTTTTCAGTTACTAGAAGCTTGGCTCAACAAGGAGCTAATTTATTTAATTTACCTAGCGATTATTATTTAATTAATAAGGTAAACTATTTTCCAACTCAAATAACATCAGGAACAAGCACTGCGGAAGGAGTGAACACGCTAACTGATACAGCAGCAACGTTTGTGTCTAGCGGAGTAAAAGTAGGACAACAAGTAGTAAATACTACAGCTTCATCAAGCTACTCAGGATTTAGTGCGTTTGTTATAAGTGTTGATAGTGAAACTCAACTTACATTATCATACTCACCTTTTGGAGTGGCAGCAACTATAGGGAATAGTTATGGTATATTTAACACAACAGGTATTGTTGAAGTTGAAAGAGTTAATCAAAACAAAATATTTTATTTAAACAATTCACCGCTTACTGCACCATCCACAGGCTTTCCAGCTTATGTGTTAGGGGGAGCAACTACATCTGTTGTTGGTGACGCAAACACTGGTCAGTTGGGTAACACAATTACAGTTTACCCTACGACAATAACAAATAACGGAAGTGTAACAGCTGAATATATTAGATACCCTTTATCACCTAAATGGACATACCAAACATTAAGTTCTGGTGAACCATTATTTGACATTAACCAAGCAGATTATCAAGATTTTGAATTACCTTCTTCAGACGAACCTGGTATTGTAGCTAAAATATGTCAGTATATAGGTATAGAAATTAGAGAAGGAGATGTTTATCAGTTTGGTAAACAGGAAGAAGTACAAAACAACCAAATACAAACGTAAGATATGGCCTATATAAATGACTACGCATATTACGCAAACTCAGGAGCAATACCTCAAGATAAAAACTGGGGATCATACCAATACGTTTCATTAAATGATATTGTAAATAACTTTATGTTAATGTATCAAGGTAATCATGAGTTGATTAATAATCTAAATAGATACCAAGTTTTATTTCACGCTAAAAGAGGAATTCAGGAATTGAATTATGATGCGATGAAAGAAGTGAAAGTATTACAAATGGATTTAGATGATAACTTAAGATTTATATTACCCTCTGACTATGTAAATTGGGTAAGAATATCACAATATTTAAATGGCGTATTATATCCTTTAACAGAAAACATACAAACAGGATGGGCGTCAACATACTTGCAAGACAATAATGCTAAGATTATATATGATCAAGATGGTAATGTATTAAAGCCACAGTTTTCACAACTAGACATGTCTTTTACTAGCGGAGCTAAAACTATTTATTTAAATGAAAGCAGTGCATACAACAATCAATCAGGATGGAATGTAGACGGGTGTTGGTATTTTGACTTTGGAATAGGAGCAAGATTTGGTTTAAACACTGAAACAGCTAACGCAAATCCAACGTTTAGTATAGATAAACAAAGAGGAGTTATTAATTTTAGCTCTATAGGTAACGGAGCTTCAGTTGTTGTAGAGTATGTTTCGGATGGTATGGAGAATGGTGAAGACGGAAGCATCAGCGTTAATAAATTGTTTGAAGAATATTTATATGCTTATGTAAAATATTCTCTTTTAAATGGTAGATTAGGGGTACAAGAATATATTGTAAATAGAGCAAGGAAAGATAAGTCATCGTTGTTAAGAAATGCAAAAATTAGATTAAGTAATATTCACCCTGGTCGCCTTTTAATGAGTTTGAGAGGCCAGGATAAATGGTTAAAGTAAGATGCCGATAGTAAATACAAATTTTGTTGCGGGTAAAATGAATAAGAGCGTTGATGAACGTCTTGTTCCTCCAGGCCAATATGTTAATGCAATTAACGTAAGATTAGGATCTACAGAAACCACTGAGATAGGTGCTGTAGAAAATTCAAAAGGTAACACACAGTTAACTACATTAGCTTATGGCGGTCAAAACTTATCTAATTCAGCAATATGTATTGGAGCTTATCAAGATGGATCAAAAGAAACTATATATTGGTTTATTCATGACGCAAACAATCCTGTTGTAGGCGGTAAGCTAGACTTAATTGTTTCTTTTAATGTACAATCACAAGCTATAACATATCATGTTATTAGTAAACAAGTATTAAAGTTTGATCCTAAGTTTTTAATTACTGGAGTAAACAAAATAGAAGATTTACTTTTTTGGACAGATGACAAAAATCCTCCTAGAAAAATAAATGTAACTCAAAACTATCCAGATCCGGCAGGGATAAATGATGGCATTAAAGAAACTGACATTAGTGTTATTTTAAAACCACCAGGGTTTGATTCTTTAGACACATTGCCTGCGCCAAGCGTAGAGTTTTTAAACGTTCCTGGAGAAGAAAATTATTTAGAAACTAGATTTATAACTTTTGCTTATAGATATAGGTATGTAAACAATGAATATAGCGCAACGTCGTTGTTTTCTACAGCAGCTTTTCAACCAGGGCCTTTTGATTTTGATGTAAACAATTTCAATAATGCTTCAATGAAAAATATATATAACTCTATTGAGGTACAGTTTGAAACTGGATCAGATAAAGTTATTGAGGTTGATTTATTGTTTAAACCAAGTAATAGTAATTCTATTTATGTTATAGAGAGGTTTAAGAAATCTGACTATGGATGGGCTAATAATTCAAAACAAACATATACCTTTACAAACAGTAAAATATATACTGTAATAGGAAGTGATGAGTTATTAAGATTATATGATAATGTTCCTAAAGTTGCACAAGCTCAAACAATACAAGGTAATAGGTTAATTTATGGTAACTATACTGATGGGTATGATATAATAAATGCAGCTGGACAGGATATACCTATTAACTTTACAACATCATTATTTACTAACGATATATTATTTGACGACTTGCCAGAGGCAACAATGTCAACAGGAGCTGTATATACTATAAATCCTAACACAAACACAACTGTACAAAATTCTAAAATTAGTTTTGATTTAAGTGATTTTGCTAATAGACTAGTTAAAGGATCTTCATTAGCTTTTACAGTATTTATACAACATTCTCAATTAAATGGAGATACCGGTGAT
>ERZ1047472.2055-NODE-2055-length-14770-cov-9.911247_pt1 | contig 14770 bp, 12 predicted proteins | sample MGYA00383095_ERZ1047472 | MGnify/ENA primary metagenome ERZ1047472 (study PRJEB29581, sample SAMEA5548365) | metagenome | biome: marine; feature: coastal; material: water | depth 1 m | study: Short-term variability in the microbial, nano- and picoplankton...
TTTATGCTTCAACAACGTTCACGAATGAACGGTTATTCGCTTTTTTCTTAAACTCAACAACACCATCAGTAAGTGCAAATAAAGTATGATCTTTGCCTATACCTACATTTTGCCCTGGGTGATGTTTTGTACCTCTTTGTCTTACAATGATATTACCAGCGATACAATCTTGACCACCGAATATCTTAACGCCGAGTCGTTTTGATTCTGACTCTCTACCGTTCTTACTACTACCAGCTCCTTTTTTGTGTGCCATTGTTTTATCCTTTAATACTTTCTATTTGAATTTGAGTAAGATATTGTCTATGACCGTTTCTTACCTTATAACCTTTCCTTCTCTTCTTTTTGAACACGATAACTTTATCGCCTTTCAAATGCTGAAGTACTTTAGCCTTAACTGAAGCACCTTTAACACTAGGTGTTCCTACGTTGATTTTACCTGCATTATCTACAAGCATTACATTATCAAAACTAACAGATTTACCCTCATCTTCGGCTAATCTATGAACATACAATTTCTGGTCTTTCTCTACCTTGAATTGTTTCCCTGCTATATCTACTATCGCGTACATCTTGTTTTTAAAGAACTGCAAAGGTAAGAGTAAATTGCAAATACTCAAATACTCGGATTGTTTTTTAGCGATATTTCTTCACAAAAAAATATAAGATGTTGATAAGGATAATATCTTTTTGTTACTTTTGCAGCCACTTTTAAAAACAATGGACTTAGTCAAACATATAGAATCGACCCAAATCAGATCTGACTTACCAGAATTTGCAGCTGGAGACAACGTATCTGTACACTACAAAATACGTGAGGGGGAAAAAGAAAGAATCCAGGTATTCCAGGGAACAGTACTTCAAAGAAGAAACACAAAATTGGATGAGACTTTCACTGTTAGAAAAATGAGTAGTGGTATAGGTGTAGAAAGAATATTCCCTACGCACTCTCCTAACATCGACAAAATCGTCGTCAACAGAAGAGGTAAAGTAAGAAGGGCTCGTATCTTTTATCTACGCAAACTTTCAGGTAAAAGTGCACGTATTAAAGAAAAGAGATAATTTTCAAACAATATTTATTGAAAAGCCCGTCTTGGTATTACCACGATGGGCTTTTTTATTTGCACACCAATCTTAGAATTCAAAAATCGAATAATGCAGCTTTCAGCAAAATATAATCCAGAAGGAATTGAGCAAAAATGGTATGATCAATGGATGGCTCACAAGCTATTTCACTCTGTACCTGATTCAAGACCTAGTTATACAGTAGTAATCCCACCTCCCAACGTGACTGGCATACTTCACATGGGACATATGTTAAATAACTCCATTCAGGACATCTTAGTCAGACGTGCTAGAATGCTTGGATATAATGCTTGCTGGGTGCCGGGTACTGACCATGCTTCTATAGCTACAGAGACCAAAGTTGTAATTAAATTAAAAGAAGAAGGAATATCTAAAGAGGATATTTCACGTGAAGAATTTTTAGAACACGCTTTTGATTGGAAAGATAAGTACGGTGGTATTATCCTTGAACAATTAAAAAAACTAGGCTGTAGTTGTGATTGGGAAAGAACCCGATTCACTATGGAGCCTAAGATGTCCGAGGCTGTAATAGACTCCTTTATTGATTTACATAAGCGAGGGTACATATACCACGGTACTCGTATGATCAATTGGGATCCCGTTGGTAAGACCGCTTTAAGTGATGAAGAAGTTAATCACGAGGAGCAGCAAGCTAAATTGTATTACGTAAAATACAAACTTGAAAATCAAGATGGATATATCAGTATAGCAACCACTCGACCTGAGACGATTATGGGTGATACAGCTATATGTGTGCATCCAGAGGATGAGAGATACACTTCACTTATAGGAACAAATTGTATAGTGCCTATGGTAGACAGACCAGTTCCTATCATTGCTGATGATTATATAGAAATTGACTTTGGTACAGGTGCTCTAAAAGTGACTCCAGCTCACGACATCAATGATTATGAGATTGGTAAGCGTCACAACCTTAATACTATAGACGTATTTAATGAAGACGGCACAATCAGTGAAGCAGCAGGAATATTTGTAGGAGAAGACCGATTTAAGGCAAGAAAACTTGCTGCAAAGAAATTAGAAGAGCTTGGTGTTCTTATCAAAACTGAGGACATTGTAAATAAAGTAGGTAAAAGTGAGCGAAGCAAGGCAGTAATAGAACCGCGTCTATCAGCTCAATGGTTTGTAGACATGAAAAAATTCATGGCAGACTACCCAGAAGCACTTGATCAGGTTATGGATGATGAGATTGTCTTTCATCCAAGTAAGTTTAAAAATACTTATAACCATTGGTTGTCTAATATTAAGGACTGGTGCATATCACGACAACTGTGGTGGGGTCACCGAATTCCAGCTTGGTATTCCCCTGCTGGAGATGTACAGATTGCAAAATCAGCTGATGAAGCATTGGATTTGTTCAACGATGCAAGTCTTAAAGCTGCAGATCTTCGTCAAGATGAAGATGTATTAGATACTTGGTTCAGCAGTTGGCTGTGGCCTATCAGTGTATTTGATGGTTTTGAAGATGATGGGAAAGACGAATTAGACTACTACTACCCTACTGCAGACTTAGTTACTGCACCTGATATTATCTTTTTCTGGGTAGCAAGAATGGTTATGGCAGGTCACGCATTTGAAGGTAAGAAACCATTTAACAATGTATATTTCACTGGCATAGTCCGAGACAAGGAAAGACGTAAGATGTCAAAGTCTCTTGGCAATAGCCCCGACCCTTTCGAATTAATGGATAGATATGGTACGGACGGTGTAAGAATGGGACTAATGCTAAGTGCTCCTGCTGGTAATGATATACTGTTTGATGAATCTCTTTGTGAGCAGGGAAGAAACTTTTGCAATAAACTCTGGAACTCTTTCCGTCTTATAATAGGTTTAGATACCACAACACAGAGGAATGATTACTACAATAGTTACGGAGATCTTGCTCACCAATGGATGGAATCAATACTGGCAGACACCATAAATACGGTAAATAGCCATTTTAACAAATTTCGTATATCAGACGCATTGATGGAGCTTTACAAACTTACAAGAGACGACTTCAGTGGATGGTATCTCGAGATGATTAAGCCAACTTATGGTGACCCTATTCCAGAACAAGACTTAAATAAAGCTGTAGCAATGTTCGATGCTATACTGAGGCTGCTTCATCCATTTATGCCGTTTATTACTGAAGAGTTATGGCAGAGTATACAACACAGAGATGGTCAATTTATAAACAATCAGGATTGGCCAGTATTACCTGAGACTGCAAATAATATTTCTGAAAATATTTTTAGCCTGATATCTGAAGTACGTGCCAAAAGAAATGAAAACGGAATATCTCCTAAGGTTGAAGCATTCTTAAATATAAAAACATCAAACTTCGATAGTTATAAAGCTGCTGAAGGAATTATCTCCAAACTCGCTAACGTATCTGAACTAAATACAGCATCCGACTCTCATGGATTTCAAGTCTTAATTGGTACTGACGAAGTCACGATTACTTTTAAAGATTTTGTGAAGAAAGTAGACACAAAAGCTATAGAAGGCGAGATCAAACGTTTAAAAAGCTTTTTGATTGGTATTGACAAGAAATTAACGAATAAGAAGTTTATGGCTAATGCAAAACCAGATGTGATTGAAAGAGAGGAGAAAAAGAAATCTGATACACTTAGTAAAATTCAAAGTTTAGAGGATCAGCTTTCTTAAATTAAAATTACACTTCTTCATCCAATAATATCTACTGTTCAAATGGAACACTACGTTTTGTGATAAAGAGGTTCTATTTTTGAAAATCAAACATTTTAAGTGAAAAAGCTCCATTGGTTATTTGTTAAATCCTTCATTGGACCGTTCATTGGTATGTTTTTCATTGCTATTTTTCTGCTTTTGATGCAGACAGTTTGGAAGTACTTAGAAGATTTAGTAGGTAAAGGACTGGAGCTTAGCGTTATTCTTGAGTTCCTATTCTACTTTGCTATTCACCTTATTCCAATGGCTCTTCCACTTGCTATATTGCTATCTAGCATTATGGTTTTTGGGAATCTCGCGGAACGATATGAGTTAGTAGCTATAAAATCTGCAGGAGTGTCTCTACTGAGAGCTATGAGACCCATGTTTGGCATCAGTATAGTCTTAGCTGTGGCGGCATTTTATACTGCTAATAGTCTCATTCCAAAAGCTAATCTCAGTTGGGGTGCATTATTGTATGACGTGACCCAAAAAAAACCTGCGATGAATATAGTAGATAATGTATTTTTCAGGGATATTGAGGGCTACTCTATTCGTGTAGGCAAAAAGCACGAGGATAACCAGACAATCGAAGATGTTATTATATATGTAGATAGTTATAGAAAACCTGGGAATAACAATATTCTGATTGCCAAAAAGGGCAAAATGCTCATTAGTGATGATAAGCAGTTTATGAACTTGTATCTAGAAGACGGTCAACGGTATGAAGAATTGGTGAATGACCCCAGTTACAAAACCAGTATGCCTCACAATACAATGGCTTTTAAGACCTATAACCTCACGATAGATCTCAGTGAATTAGCATTTAACAGAACGGATAAAGAACGATTTTCAGAAGATCATAGGATGATGAATATAGCTAAGTTAGCTACAAGGATAGATTCATTAAATCGTTATATTGACAAGAAACAAAACAGTCTTTACAAATACTTAGCTCCTTACTTCTACCAAGTAAGAGATACTATTATTACTGATGACACAAGTGTTTCCAATAGGTTGGAGTACTTGCATTCATTAGCCTATGTAAAAGACAAGAAAAGTGATAAGAATGTAGCAGTAGACACCGCAATTCATGCAGATAAGCTTGCTTTCGTAAGTAATATTAAAGTATCTTCAAAAAACGATGCTAAGATTAAAACAGTGGAGGCTAAAAGTCCAAATATTGCCAAGCGTGAAAGGCTAATAGAAAATGCACTTCAGAGTGCAAATAATGCCAAACGTATCAGCATTAATAATATAGATGATGCTTCATCACAAAAAGAGTTAAGAGCTAAATACCAAGTAGAATGGCACCGTAAATTTACGCTTGCGGTATCTTGTATTCTACTTTTCTTTATAGGAGCCCCACTAGGAGCTATCATCAAAAAAGGAGGTTTTGGACTTCCTCTTGTAGTATCTTTACTCCTATTCATACTATATTACGTCATCAGTATATTTGGAGAAAAGTTAGTAAAACAAGGAGCTTTACCTCCTTCCACGGGTATGTGGCTAAGTACTTTTATTCTATTTCCTCTTGCAATATTTCTAACTTACAAAGCAAGTACGGACTCACAATTATTTAATCCAGAAGCGTATAAGAAAGTAATCAATATGCTTACCCCCTATTGGGCAAAAGGATATCTAAAGAAACGATAATGAAAATTCTCCAGGTAAGCAATAGAGTACCTTGGCCACTCAATGAAGGAGGTACTATAGGTATATATAGCTATACTAGAGCATATGCTCATTTAGGTCATGAAGTCACCTTATTTTGTTTGGATGGGATAAAACACAATACCCCTGTAGAAGAAGCAAAAAAGGAATTAAGTAAATACGCTGAGGTATTCATCCACCCAATTGATACAGATATTTATAAAAGTGAAGTCCTTAGGCATCTATTGAGGAAAGAATCTTACAATGTAAGCCGATTTTATAATCAGGTTTTTGAAAGTGAGATTGCAGATTTATTAACAAGAGAGCAGTTTGATATTATTCAGTTGGAAGGGACTTTTACAGGTCCTTACATGGATATAATTAAAGAGAACTTTGACGGGCCTGTAGCTCTTAGAATGCACAATGTAGAGTATGAAATATGGGAGCGTTTAGCTGCCAATGAAAAGAATCCATTGAAGGCTACCTATCAAAATATCCTCTCCAAGCAACTAAAAAGGTATGAATCACAGCTGATCAAGAAAGCTGACATTATAGTCACTGTGACGGATGATGACGGTCAGAAATTTGAAAAGCTTCACCCAAGAGGAAATTATCTAACTATTCCAGCAGGCATAGACTTAGATAGATGGCAGTACAAACCTGCTGAGGACATTCATTCTTGGTATCATATCGGATCAATGGAATGGCTTGCCAATAAGAAAGCAGTACTCTGGTATATGGATAGTATACATCAAAAAGTAGCAACTATAGATGCTAAGTACCAACTTAAGCTTGCGGGTAAAGGAATAGGTAAATTGGACATACAAGGCGAACAAGTACAGGTAACTGATTACGTGGAAAATGCGATAGATTTTGTCTCTGAGAATGATGTGTGTATAGTTCCTTTAAAAAGTGGCAGCGGTATCAGACTTAAGATACTTGAAGCTATGGCAGCAGGTAAGCTTGTGATATCTACTACAGTAGGTGCTCAAGGTATAGCGTATCAAAAAGATGTACACCTCCTTATAGCTGATTCTCCGGAAGATTATGCTAAAATATACAAGTCCCTCCTCAATGGGAAAATTGACTTCAAAAAAATCGTAAGTAATGCTCGTACTTTAATAGAGGACAGCTACTCCACATCTGCTCTTGCTAAAAAGCAGCTTGAAATCTATAAAGCTCTATAATCAAGAAATCAATAAGGTAAAAAAAAGGGTGAATCAATTAATTGGTTCACCCTTTTAAATTCTTGTTAAATTCTTGAAATACGCAGCTTAGTCCACTGTTATCTCTTCAATTTTTCCGTAACCAAGATTGTTTAAACCTTCTCTAATTTTATAAGCGTGTCCAACAACAATGATTACCATATTGTCTGGTTTTAACATCTTAGATGCTATTGCATTAATGTCTGAAACACTCATACTATTTATCATCTCAGCTTGTTGAGTCGTATAGTCTTTAGGCAAATTGTAATCTGCAATTGAACTTAAGAAATTCAACTTATCAAAAGGAGTCTCGTAATTCAATGCTTCACTTAAGGTGATAGAAGATTTTGTAAAATCTAACTCTTCTTGAGTGATACCACTTTTAGCGAAGTTATTGACCTCTTTCATTAGTTCAGTGATAGCACTATCTGTAGCTTCTTTCTTGATCTCTGAAGAGAATCTATAAACACCGTAGTGTTTGTTACCGCTAAATCTAGATCTCGCTCCGTAAGTGTACCCTTTATCTTCTCTAAGGTTAAGGTTAATTCTGCTATTGAATGCTCCACCTAACGTAAAGTTCATTACACCTGATTTGAAGTAATCTCCATTGTAATCAAACTTAGGACCTGGATGACCAGCGTATATTGTACTCTGAGCCGCATAAGGCTTATCTACTAAGTAAACTGTGGTCTTCTCTGGCATTTTCAATTCGGGAATGGAAGGAATTTCCACATTCTTATTCTCCCAGCCCTTAAGGAAAGCAAGTTTTGAAAGAGCATCATCTTTACTTATATCTCCAGATATAACTAGTGTACTTACGTTTGGAGAATAGTAAGTCTCATAGAACGCTTTTACATCATCAAGATCAATTTTACTCAATGACTTATAGTTTCCGTAGTAGTACTCCTCCAAGATAGAACCTTCATACATTATGCTATTCCAAGCCTTAGAAGCCATCACAGATGGATTGGTTTTTTGGTTTTTCAATCCTTCTATGATTTGGTCTTTGATACGCTTGAAGTCTTTCTCATCAAAACGTGGCTCAAATAAAGCATCTTTTAATAATGCTAGTGTAGCATCTACATTCTCAGCAAGACAACTTACAAATACAGAACTACTCATTGTACCGCTATTAAAGCGTATACTACTACCTAGTTTATCCAATTCTCTAGAAAACTGCTCTGTAGTTAAAATTTTCGTTCCTTCACCCATCATACTGCTTGTCATCATTGCAGTACCTGTATTTACTTTTTTGTTAGCTGCGAGCAAGTGTCCACCTTCCATTTCTATATAGAAGTACGCTAAAGGAGCTTCAGTACTCTCATTACCTATGATGCTAAGGCCGTTATCAAATTTAGCGGTATAAAAATCCGGAATAGTAAATGCTTTAGCTGCTGGTTTTGACGGACGTTGAGATCTATCAAAATCGTCCTTTGGTAGAGTGTAAGTCAAGCCTTGGTACTGCTCATCTACCACTTTTTTCTCATTGGCATGTGGATTGACACTTTTTGGAGTATCATCGTCTTCATCTCTTTCAGCTTCTCTCTCTACTCTCAAGATTACAGCCTTTCTATTCTTGATGTATTTGTTGTATACACGAACAATGTCTTCCTTAGTCACTGCATTATATCTATCTATATCATCTTGAAGGTTGTAACCATTTCCTTTCATCATACTGTAGCTACTTAATACTTCGCTTTTTGACTGTACACTTGTAAGTGCAGAGTAGGTAGATGACAATACTTGTGCTTTGGTGATTTGTAAATCCTCATCAGTAACACCACGAGTTTCGAATTCTGCTAGTGAAGCTCTGATTTTATCTTCGGTTTCTTTGAAAGAAATACCTCCAGCTATTGATGGTTTCGTCACTACCTGAATCTGAAACATACCAGCAAGCTCTAGTGTAGAATGACCAGCACTTGCTTGAAGAGCTAACTCTTCCTTGGTTAAGTTTTTATATAAAATTGAGTTATTACCACCACCAATGATCTCAGATAAGATATCAAGTGCAGCTTCATCTTTATGATATTCTGGCACTGTTGGGAATGCAAACAATGTAAGTGGAGCAAAGATATTGTCCGTCGTGTTCACATAGTAATCCATAGATAACTGAGGCTTCTTAGGATACATATCTCTCACTTCAGGACATTTTGCTATACCACCATAATATTTCTCAACCCACATTTTAACTTCATCTGGATTTACGTCACCCGATACGACAACAGTTGCATTGTTAGGCCCGTACCATCTTAAAAAGAAATTTCTTAAATCATCATAACTAGCTATATCTAAATCATCTACATAGCCAATAGGTGTCCACTCATAAGGATGATTTGCAAATAGTGATTTAAAAAGCACTTCACTCACCATACCATAAGGTTGATTATCGTAACGTTGTCTTTTCTCGTTTTTTACTGCGTCTCTTTGGTTTTCAAATTTCTTTTGAGTGAAACCTTCAAGGTGAGTACCCATTCTATCAGCTTCAAGCCATAACACAGTCTCAGTCATATTAGAAGGAACCGTTTGGTGATATACAGTCTTGTCAAAAGAGGTATATGCATTATTCGTTCCACCTGCTTCACTGATTATCTTGAAATGCTCCTCGTCTCCAATATTGGCTGAGCCTTGGAACATCATATGCTCAAAGAAGTGTGCAAAACCACTATTTCTAACACTCTCTCTAGCACTACCTACGTGGTATGCAACTTGAACGTGAGCGATAGGATCAGAATGATCTTCGTGTATAATAAGCGTAAGCCCATTTTGCGGCAAAGTATACTTCTGATAAGGAATGATAACTTTACCTTCAGTTGGTTCTACTTTCTCGACCAGCTGAAAATTGGATTGAGCAGCAGATAGTATGCTGATAATCATAAGATTTAATACAAGTGATATTTTTCTCATAAAAGATGATTTATTTGATGCGTGCAAAAAAAAGAAAAATCAAGTACAATTAAACGGCATATCGATAAACTGATACTCAGAAAGGATTTAATTTACTCGGCTAGCCTATTTGTAGGTGGTTGATGCTCACTCAAGAGATAACCAAACAGTTTCATACGATTTTCTTAATGCGTTCAATAGTTTCAGTGCATCAGACCTATCAACAACTGCTGACACACCGACACGAATAAAACCAGAAGGTTGAGGAAGTAAATCAACTTGTCCATAGGTCGACATCAACTTCCATTGTAAAGTTTAAGCAGATGACAATTTAGTAGACGAGAACAAAATGACATAATATTTCTTGAGCTCCTTGGAAGTCAAATCATCAGATTCACGTGATATCGGGTCTGAATTACTTTCAGAGGCATCTTCCTTAACCACAGCTGTATCGACTTTTGCTTCTTCCGAGATGTCTGCTAATTCTATTGAGTCTTGTAATTCTTTATCTGAAAAACTAATTTCTTCCACAATGGCAGTATCAGGCAGACTGTCATTGAACGTTTCATAGAGAACAACAGTATCCGGCACGTAGTCGACTATTTCCTCGCTATCCATTATGTCTTCTGAGTTATTAAAATTCTGTTTTGACAACTCTTGTACAAGTCCAAACCTATATCTTAGGTGTGTATTGAAATCCTTTTGAAGTTTTTGATGGATAGCCATTTGAAGTTGGAACCTGGTCTGAGTTGCAATCCTCAAGTACATACCTACGCCATATTGATTGTGTTAGACTAAACGATTAATATCAATTTCCGAATTATTCAAATAGTCAGCTCTAAATCCAAAAGAAAAAAATGGCGAGAGTCTAGCATCTGTTCTAAAAATTTTTCCATTATCCGTACGAAGCATTAAAGCAATGTCTGCACTTGCTGCAAAAAGCTTTGGATAAATGTCTTCCTTAATCTTGTAGTTGCTTATAAACCAATTAGATAAACCAACACCCATTGTCCATGATGGGCTAAACCGCCGTTCATATCCAATGCGTGTAAAATTGGAAGTAGCACTGTCAAATACAAAAATGTCATTATCTAAGAGCCGAACATTATAGTCTGTAAGCTCTTGGGACAGAGAAATAGAATTGTTGTTTACGCTAAACTGAGCAAGCGCGTGTAAACCTAAAGCTACAAGAACAACAGCTAAGTTTATTCTAAAATAATTAGAGCTAAACAAGATAGACAATAAGAAAGGATGTATCTACTGGACGTTTACTGTAATCGTTTTTGACCAATTTTCACCATACGAAACGTGCATACCGTCTGCAAACTGAAGCGTCAACTTGTAGATGCCTGGATCCAAAGCTACAGAATCTGAAGTCTGACCACCACCATAGTGTATATGGGTCTCATCCGCTACTATTACAGTTCCTGCTGGAGCAAAATCATCATTGATCAAAAGGTGATGATGACCATATCCTTCTCTTGGAGTTCCTTTAGGTTCTACTATCATACCTTCCACTCCCATTTCTAAGCTAAATGGTGAAGTTATCGTAGATCCGTCTACAATATTCAAAAACGAAACACCTTCTTCAGTAGTTGCCGATTCTTCCGTTTCCACTTCAGCTGTTGAAGAAGAATCTTCTTTGTTTGATGGAGTTGTGCAAGCTGCTACAAAAAATATTATCGCTAATAGTACTATGTTTTTCATTGTAGCAAAGTTAACAAAATAACATCCTTAAGAACGAAAGCATTTAGACTATTCTTAAGGTCAAAAGACAGATTAGTCGATTCGGTAGTTTACTGTTAATTCCCGTAATCGTAGCTGCACTCCGCATACATAAATAAAGAATAGAATAGTAGATCAGATAAGTAAGGTCGTAAAACTGACTTTGTTTGATAATTTATGATCTTTATTCGAACCTAAAAAAACTCCCGAATACTCGAGAGCCTATACATTTTTGGGTGGAAGATGGGGCTCACTTCGGCTTAGATCAGCACAGGCTTCTCGCCCCAAAGTCTATGTTTTAAATTTTCTAAATTAAAAAAGCCTCTCGGATTCTCGAGAGGCTCTAATTTTTTGGGTGGAAGATGGGGCTCGAACCCACGACCCCCGGTACCACAAACCGGTGCTCTAACCAACTGAGCTACAACCACCATAATAAGATATTTCAAATACTCATCGCTACTAAAGCAGTTACAAATATATAGGTAGTGTTTTCAATAGTGTAATAAAATTTTATAATTTTTTTTAAGCCCACAACGTCTACTATACTTAATACTTTGTGGGCAAAAAGAATACTTAAACCGACCATTTAGGAGTTATTTTGAAGCGTATTTTAACATGAAAAGAAATCTTAGTTTTTCAAAATGGATATTATCGATCGCGGTAGTATGTATGACACTTGCTGTATTTGGGCAGAAAACTGCTAAATACACTACCCATGTACGCATTTTTGAACACGCAAAAATGCTTTACATAAAAAAGCAATACATCCCTGCTATTCAAGAGTTTGAGAAGTTTTTAAGCACAAACCCTGGACCGAATTATAAATATGAGGCTCAGGCTTATCGCAAACTTTCCAGACTCAAGCTAGACAAACAAAATGCAACGCGAGACTTAGCTCGGTTTATTCGTGAAGAACCTGAGCACAAACTCAATACTGAAATAAACTTTGAATTAGGATTACATTATTTCAATGACGGCAAATACTCTCTAGCACTAAAGTACCTTGAAAAAATAGATGCTACAGACGTCTCTAAAGTGCAACGAGAGGAGTTAGCATTCAAAAAAGGTTATAGTTACTTCAAAAACAAAAAGTACAAAGAAGCAAAGGAAGAATTTAGAATAATAATGAATGGTGGCGGAGTGTATGCTGTAGAAGCAAATTACTACTATGGCTACCAGTGCTACATACTAAAAGACTACAGCTGTGCGATTGCCACCTTTGAAAAATTAGGTAACAAAGGACCTAAAACAATGCAAATCTATCTCGCTCAGATGTATTACGAACAGGAAGATTACAATAAAGCCTTTGATATCATCAAGGATGTTCAATTAGCTAAAAAGGCAGATGTAATCAATCTGTTAACAGGCAAAATCCAATACCAACTAGGAAACACGAGCGTTGCCCTTAGCTACTTTGACAAGTACAAAGGAGATATCAAGGGGCTGAGCTCTGATGAAATCTATCAAATTGCCTACGCTAATTACGAGGCAGGTAAGTTTGCTAAATCAACAGACTACTTCATCCTAATTGCTAATGAAGACAATAAAATAGGACAAGCGGCAAACTATCATTTAGGTGTATCAGATGTCAAGACCGACAAAAAAGGAAGAGCACTCAACGCTTTTGGTGAAGCAAAAAGAAAAGATTACAATGCTAAAATTACCGAAGAGTCTTCTTTCAATTATGCGAAACTTGCTGCTGAACTGGGTAAGAACTCAGCAGCAATAGGAGCTATTAAACAATTCTTAGCAAAGTATCCTAGATCCGTACACAAGAATGAAGCTAAATCAATGATGGCTGACATTTTCTTAAGTACCAAAAACTATAAAGCAGCCATAGAAGTATTAGAGGACATCGGGGAATTGAACAATGACTCTAAAAAAGCATATCAAGAACTTACCTTTCACAGAGCTGAAGAACTTTATCTTAACAATGAGCTACAAATAGCAGACATCTTCTTCAAAAAATCTTTGAAATACCCAAAAGACAAAACCTTGGAAGTCCTCTCCTATTTCTGGAGAGCTGAAATAGCATTTAAAGTAGATGACTATAACGAAAGTCTAAAACTTATGAATAGATACATGAGCAATGGCGGTTCGTCAAATAATGAGAATAAGACCTACGGGTACTACAGCATGGCATTTAACTATTTGAAGAAAAAGGACTACCCAAAAGCTCAAAACTACTTTGCCAAATTCAAAGAGAATGAGACGTATTCTGATGTGAACAAGGCATTGTACTTAGATAATACCATCCGATTAGCAGATTGCTACTTCTTGAATGGACAGTATTCCGCTGCGATCAAGGAATATGGATTCTATATCAAAAACAATTATAAGACTGCTGACTACGCCTTGTTCCAGCAAGGTATGTTGTATGGACTGCAAGAGAGGCATTCTGAAAAAATAAATGCTCTAAAGAAAATACAAAAGGACTTTCCTAAGAGTATTTACTTGGATGATGCCTTGTACCAAAGCGCGAGGGAATATACTAGCTTAGGAAATTACAGCACGGCAAAGAGCATCTATAATCAGATCATATCTCAACACGATTACTCCCCTTACTTGCCAGATGCTTACCTGAAAATTGGGCTGATTAATTATAACCAAAGTCAAGACGATCATGCTCTTGGCTATTTTAAGACTGTCGTAGAACGATTTCCAAAAACGGTTTCCTCAAAAGAAGCTCTAACATTCATTGAAATCATTTACACGAATCAAGGCAACCCTCAAGGATATTTTGACTACGTGAAAAACATACCCGGTGCGGAAGTAAGCCTATCAGCTCAAGATAGCGTGATATACAACCATGCAATGAGTGTTTACAATGCGAAAGATTTCAAAGGTGCCTCGAAGGAACTAGGGGCTTATATCAAGAAGTTTGGAAATGAGGGGTACTTTATCATACCAGCAAATTATTTCAAAGCTGAAGCCGACTACTATACTGATAATGAAGATAAGGCTCTAAGTCATTATGATTATGTGGTTTCTCAAAGTAGAAATGAATACACCGAAAAATCATTAATTAAACTGTCTTCCACGTATTTCTACAGAAAAAAGTATGCAAAAGCTCAAGAATACTATGCTAGGTTAGAGTTTATAGCCGCATTAAAGAGCACCTTCATAGGTGCAATAATGGGACAGATGAGATGTCACTATGAGTTGGAGAACTACGAATTAGCCAAAAAGAAAGCAATACAACTCTTGCCTATAGAAGATGTACCTAAAGATGATCTTGTAGAAGCGAATATGATACTGGGGCGTATCCAGCTTAATGATAATAATCTTAGAACCGCTAAATTCCATTTTGACTATGTGATAGACGAAAGTAGGAATGTGCTGACTGCAGAAGCTCTATATCAGAGGGCTTTCATCTTCTATGAACAAGATGAACTAGAGAATGCCAGAACAGATGTATTTAAACTTAGTGCAGATTTTACCGCATATGACTTCTGGGTTGTAAAAGCATTTATACTGCTAAGTGATATCTACGTGAAGGAAGATGATCTTTTCCAAGCAAAAGCTAC
>ERZ1047472.2057-NODE-2057-length-14755-cov-7.017619_pt1 | contig 14755 bp, 8 predicted proteins | sample MGYA00383095_ERZ1047472 | MGnify/ENA primary metagenome ERZ1047472 (study PRJEB29581, sample SAMEA5548365) | metagenome | biome: marine; feature: coastal; material: water | depth 1 m | study: Short-term variability in the microbial, nano- and picoplankton...
TCGGCTTCGCCCATAATACGATCCATTAGCTCTTGTACTGATGGAATATCGTAGACAAGACCTGCGACCATGCCGCATGACCAAGCGCCAGCTTCCATGGTGCCTTCCATCATGATTTTTGGATATACGCCAGCTACTTCAGCGGCAATGTCTTCAAACTTAAGATCAGCGCCCATTTCTTGTTCTTTCACCAAAAGGCGCTCAACCGCTTCGTTGGTTAAAACACGCTCGGTATTACGCAGCGGGCGCATAACCAAACGAGTGTCTAATTCTGAAGCAGCGAGAATCGCTTGCTTAACGTTTTCGTGCACTGGCGCTTCTTTAGTTGCAATGAAACGTGTGCCCATATTCATACCTTCAGCGCCCATGGCGAGAGAGGCAACTAACGAGCGTGCGTCAGCCATACCACCGGAGGCAACGAAAGGAATGGTTAGTTCATCCGCTGCTCTAGGCAACAAAATGAAGTTAGGAATATCGTCTTCTCCAGGGTGCCCGCCACATTCAAAACCGTCTACAGACACAGCGTCACAGCCAATGTCTTGAGCTTTCAGCGCGTGTCTGACTGAGGTGCACTTATGGATAACTTTAATGCCAGCTTCTTTCAACTGAGGCAACCATTTCGCTGGGTTGTTTCCCGCGGTTTCTACCGCTTTCACGCCACTTTCGATAATGGTGTTAACCAGCCCAGGATAATCAGGCGGTGTAAGTGAAGGCAAAAAGGTCAAGTTAACGCCAAAGGGCTTGTCGGTCATTTCCCGGCAGCGCGCAATTTCATTAGCCAATTTTTCTGGTGTGCCTTGAGTTAGACCGGTGATAATGCCCAAACCGCCGGCATTTGAAACCGCCGCCGCCATCTCTGCCAAGCCAACATAATGCATGCCCCCTTGGATAACCGGATGCTCAATACCAAAAAGTTCCGTAATTCTTGTCTTCATAATGTTACCTCGTAAAATAAAAAACTAGGGTGCAACGACCCTTAACTCCAATCCAATCTGTGCCCTCGACTGGCACTTTTTAGCCAGAGTCCGCAGTTTGCGCGACGCAGATACTGACGAATAGCCCCGCAACCTGTCAACAGATGCCGACAAACAAGCGCCCAACCACTGTTAACAAATTGCCTAAATGAGCGGCTTGATAGACGGCTTAATGATCGGCCTTAAGGACAGCTTAAAAAGACCTCACGCTAAAGCTTCAGCCTAGCCGCCAGTAATGGCAGGTGCTGTCGCCCTTGAAAGGGCTCGGTGCCAATAAAATACGTTGGACTCATCGAGACACCCAGCGCTTGGGCCTGACTCTCAGAAGATTCTAAAGCGGCCAAACCAGCACCCGCTGCAAACTCAGAAAAGCCATCCACCGAGAGACCCAAACCTTCAAGAACGCCTGCAACGCTTGCTGAAGAATCAATATCCTCTTGCTGCTGCCAAAAGCGGAGCAAAATGGCCTCAACATAATCACCTATATTCACATCCTGTCCTTGTGCGGCAAGTGCCTTGACCCAAGCCAAGCCAAGCGCCGGGGCGCTGGAGCGCTCTGCGACATACAGGTTTTTCAGCGCATGGGGGGCGTAGCGTTGAATATCTTGACCCAGGTAAGTGCCACGAATACGACGGTGCATTGCGCCACGGCCCTCACCGTCTACCCAAGAGGCAGGTTGACGCAGTGGCTGGCCTTGGAAAAAGTGCCAATCCAATGCAATGTTTTGACGCTCCGCCATGGCCCGCGTCCCCGCCAAGGCCAGATAACTTTGCGGCGCTTTGACGTCTATATACACGGGCAATGTCGAACCGGTAGGCGCTTCAGGATCTGCCATGATCTGATCTTCATCATCCAGCTCGTAGGCCACATCTGGGCGCTCGCCTACTTGACCCTGCAAATACCAACGAATGAGCGGTAGGTGCTCGCGACCAAAAAATTTCTGCGCAGCGCCTGCAACATCTCCCGCATCGTTGTCGTTACCTGCCTCTCCACCCATGACTTCATTTGGCAAGATATATGTCGGCACGCCATAAATGCCGGAATCAAATGCGTCCATCTGAAACTGCGCATTAGCTTGTAATCCCGGCCCTGCTGCGTAGTCTCTGAAACCTTCAACATTTGCCCCAACATCTATCAACACTTGCTCAACCGCGTCTATGTCTTCGGCGTCGAACTCGCGCCGCCAAAATGGTGCATAAACAGCATCAATATATTTTTCCATCAGGCTGTTTGGGCCGCATTGTTGCTGCAAGCTCTCTTGCTGCTTGACCCACCACCAGCCAACAGCTGGCAAATCTGTATTCCAAATTTTAACGGTGCCGCGAACTGTCATACCTTTTAAATTGGCGTAACGCCGGCAATCAAAATAGGCATATTTCACACCAGACCACTGCTCTTTGCTGCGGCTTTGCTCGGCGACTTTGCCGCCTTTACCCAGTTTTGCAGTGCCTAGATAACTGCCAATATCCAAAACAAATGGCCGCCAATCTGCGACAACACCTAGTTCCGCCAGCATTTTTCGGGTTGGCTCAACCGCTAGGTAGGCATAAGGACTCTTAAAATCTAGGTAGATGATGAGGGGCACTTGAGCGTCAGTAGAGCTAGCAACCGGGCATTTCAAGGTATTCATTATTCTCTTCCAACTTCTGTCGTTTAGGTCTGTGTTTTAGATCTATCGTTTAGATCTGTCTTTTTAAATCTATGGTTTTAGGCTATCGCCCACTGGTTTTTCCACTGAAATTTTTTCTAGTAAAATGCTTTTATCCAAAACTTCTTTTGTGCAGAGTGCCTTTTACAAACAGCTTTTTTCGAAAAGAGTGTAAAAAAAGTGCGACACAAAACCATTCCACTCAACTCCTTAAGGCGCATCTCCAGGGCGATATGCGCGCAGTAAGTTTTGCTGCAATGCAGCTTCACTGAACCAAGGATCATGGAGTATCTCCCGAGCATAATCTTCGGCTTGGTCAGCGTAGTGAGGCGACGTTTCATCCAACGTTGCACTACCAAATTGGTGCACGCCTTCAACTGTTAGTGCACCCGCTGCGTCCCACTCTACCAAATAATACAGCCCATCCCCGGCCACATTGGTCAAATAACCCTCTTCATCTAAACCGCGCCCATAAATGGCGCGTAAAATATCCGGCCCACCCGCCACAGGTAAATTAAGATCACCGCGAACGTGTCGATTCACTTCACCCCAAGGCGGATCCATACGCCCCACAGCTTTTTCTAACCCAGCTATGCAGTTCTCCAATATTTCGCTGATCTCCACCTTACCGTCCTCATGACGATTCGCTTTCGGTTGTGTTGCTAAAAATACACAGGTACCCATAGCCGTGCTGGTGTTGGCTAAATCTGTACCCAAATCCCAAGCAGCCAAAATTTTCTGCGCCTGTTTAAGTTTTGGGTCGGTAAAATCCACTTCTGCAATTTGCCCTAAGTAGGCCACGTAGCCGGTATTAGGCGAATAAAATTTGTCATGCTTAATCGCTGAAAATTCATCCTTGCTGATTATTGGACCGAGAGACTGAAAAAGCTCCAAGCCGCGCACCGCTCGATTAGTCATGTCCATCTGAAAACCATGGCCCGGGGCGTAGTCTTCAATTTTTACGTTATCGGCCTGCGCAGTGACATTAAAGGGTGTTTGATTGGCGCTGTGTACATAACCCGAGGCAGGATTGATAACCTGAGGTAACCGCGAAAAAGCCAGGTTTTCTTTCCAGATTAAGGATGAGTCATCACCAGGCAAATAAAGCGACCAGTCGTAACGCTGATCGCGCTTAGGTGTTAGGGAATTATGCAAAAACATAATGTTCCCCTCTTTATCTGCATAGACAAAGTTAAAACTCGCAAAGGCCTGCAACGACATTGCCTCACGCCACTGTGAAAAATTGGTTGACAGATTCATGCGGTACCACTGCTCAACCTGCCTAAGCTCGCCCATTCCTGCGTAACGCACCGCATAAGTGCCGTGGTCAGTACGCAAAGCAGGGCCATGTTTAGAGGCCAGCACTTCCTGAGTAACCGTCCATGGAAAAAAGCCCCACAAGCGAATTTCAATATCTACCTCGCTGACGATCAAATCCTGCCACTGTCCGTCTAACCGATATTGGTTTTGATTATTAGGGTTAATCTCCAGCACAAAAACATCTACCAGATCAGGATTGTTTACCGTTGCGCCCCAAGCCAAATTTTCGGTAAAACCAACGCTCACCATAGGCGCTCCCGGAAACAGACCGCCCATCACATTTAGGCCTTTGGCACTTTTCAGATGCGCCTCATACCAAGCAACCGGACCCGTGGTAGGCTGATGAGAATTAATCGCCAATCGGGTTGCGCCTTCAGCAGAAATTTTTGGCGCTATGGCAAAAGCGTTAGAACCAATAGGCACACCGCCAATAGAAATTTCACTAGGGGCTTGCTGCAATATAGCCGGTGGCTCAAACAAAGGTTCCGCTTCTTCTGCGCGATCAAGCAATGACTCAATAGCCGCAGGTCTAATGATTTCGCTCACGGTCTTTTGTCGAGTGGGTTTGGTCAACTCTTTGATAGTGCCTTCAAAACCATAAAAAAGTAGATGACGGAGCATAAATCCGGCTACCACATCTTGCCCCGACACAGGCAGAATGCGTTCATCCACTTGATCAGGGTGAGTCGCCGCATAATAGTTAATGCCGTCTGCGTAGGCCTCAACATAGGTCCTTACATCCGGGCTTATATCCCATCGATAATGTGCATCAATTGTTGACCAAAGCCCAAGCCATTTTACAAGATAGTCTGTAACCGCGCCATTTTGACCTGTGTATAGCGCGCTATTACCTCGGTAAAAGGGCATAGAATCTTCTATCAACTGCCAATTGTCTTCTGCCTGAGCAAAGGCAAAGCCGAAAGCAACATCAGGGTTAGTGGCGCCCAAAATATGCGGCACACCACGCGTATCTCGGCGGATTGTCACTTCATACTGATCAGCCAAATGTAAATAATCATCTGCCTCAAAGCTTGCCACCTGCCAGCCATAGCCAATCCAAGCCGCTAAAACCACTACAACCGCAACAAACCCACGAACAACCAACGTTTTAATCACCAAAACCTCCGACGGGTAACTGTTTAAAAATTTAGTTCCTTCACTCTGTATTTTTCTATATTCGACTGGACTCTGCCCAGTATTGTCGGGCGGAGAGCCTGCCACAAGGTCCATGCGCTTTAAAGACCTTCAAACATTTTGCGCAAGCGGCATAACGAAGCGCTCAACTCTCTAAAAACACTATTGTCCTTGACTTCTCAAGTCCTAACCCTCAATGTGCGCGCCGCGAGACACAGTCTCGAACCGCCCTCTCCAGCAAACTGCTGGTTAGCGAACATCAACAAGCCGACCCCACCTAGATGCCGTCAATCGAAATCCTTCGACTCAGGCTTGTGAGAGTGTTTGCTTACCAGGAAAAAATATGACTAATGGAGTTTTTGCAGACCTAGGCCTGCACGATAGCTTTTGCCAAACCGTAACCGACTTAGGTTTCACCCAACCCAGCGATATTCAAAAAGCCGCGATCCCAGACGTTCTTGCAGGAAAAGACCTTTTGGGTATAGCGCAAACTGGCACAGGTAAAACCGCCGCTTTTGGCTTGCCCTTATTACAAAATTTGATCAAGGCCGCAGCTGTTGACACCAGCAAAATGCGCGCGACACCACGACACCCTAGAGCGCTCATTCTGGCACCCACCCGAGAGTTAGCCATTCAAATTCATGAAGAGCTAGGCAAACTTGCCGGCGTATCAAAAATGAATTTTGCCTGCGTCATTGGCGGCGTTAACCAAAACCCACAAGTGAAGAAACTGCGCATGGGCGTAGACATACTCGTTGCGGCCCCTGGACGCCTTTTAGACCTGATGAATCAGGGTCACGTTAATCTCAGCGAAACCAAATTCTTAGTCCTAGACGAATGTGACCGTCTGCTGGACATGGGCTTCATTCCTGATGTGCGAAGAATTGTCGGCGCAATGCCAAAACAACGACAAACGCTATTATTCTCTGCCACCATGCCTACAGAAATCGGCAGATTGGCGAAAGAAATTTTGCACGAACCCGTGAAAGTGGATGTTTCACCCAAAGAGGTCACTGTGGCCAAAATTGATCAGCGCGCAGTCATGGTCAGCACGCCCAACAAGCGAGTTGTGCTAGAGCACCTGCTCCGCGACAAAGATTTGGTCAGAGCCATTGTTTTCACACGCACCAAACACGGGGCCAACAAAGTTGCGAAACAACTTAATGGCGCAGGATTTGTTGCTGAAGTCATTCACGGCAACAAGACTCAGGCAGCCAGACAACGCGCGCTAGAAAATTTCAAAAAAGGTAATTCATGGATTTTGGTTGCCACAGATATTGCAGCCCGAGGCATTGATGTCAGCGATGTATCCCATGTATTTAATTATGAACTGCCCCACGAACCTGAAAGTTACGTGCACCGTATTGGTAGAACTGCGCGAGCAGGCGCCACTGGTATTGCTTGGGCACTTGTTGACGCCGCTGAGGTCAGTCGACTACGCGCCGTTGAACGCTTAACGAAACGCAAAGTTGATGTCGTTAAGCTTGATATAGAATTACCTAACAAACAGTCCCAACCTGCGGATGACGACGACCGAGGGGAAAGACGCCAAGGCCAGCAGCGCAGCCGTAGATCTGGGCAAGGTGGCGGTCAGGGCCAAGGTAACGGTCAAGGACAAGGAAACGGGCAACGCAGCAGGCGCAGAAGCAGTGGTAAGCCGGGACAAGGCGACAATTCTTCAGCTAATAAAGAAGGCAACCGTAGAAGCAGCGAGGCTCAATCTCAACGCCCAGGCAATGCTACAAACAGGCGCAGCAAAAACACCAGCAACGGCAATACCCTGAATAGCACCAACGAAAACGTTAATCCATACGGTCGCGTTGGACCTCGAGCGGGCTCAAGTAGTGACGGTGGCAGTGGCGGCGGTGGTACACCAAGAAGAAGGCGCAACCCTCAGTCCCGCTAGCAACCAGCAATTGGATTAGGGTTGGCTAGACAGCTTTGTTTCGGCCCTCAACCCAGTCCGGGGCCGGCCTCCAAAAGCAACCCAGTCCGGTCTCCAAAGAAGACCGGGACCGGTCCGTAAAAAAGACCGGGTTCCAGATGCGCCAGCACTTTTAACTTAGCCCACACCCCGAGCGCGATACTGACGACCCTTGATCTTAGCGCCGTTCAACAAATTCAATGCTGCTGGCGTGGCGTCACGCCGGATAGCCACATAAGTTAAATTATCCATCAAATCTATTTTGCCAACCGCACTACCCGGCACTGTTTTATCTGCGGTGAGAGCGCCCAATATATCTCCGGGGCGCAGTTTGCTGCGTCTACCACCATTGATTTCGACAGTGTAAACACCGGGGCGGCGCAAGCCCTCACCCTCTTCATCTGCATCTAACACATCCGGCAAGTCAGCGGGCACTTCCCAAAGTTGCATGGCTTTGCCCTCAGAAAATTCTTCTACTGCGCTCAGCCGAGACATCTCTCGGTCTGCGACTAAACTAATGGCGATACCGCGCTTACCCGCTCTGGCCGTGCGTCCAATGCGATGCACGTAGACCTCAGCATGAGTGGGTAACTCAAAATTGAAGACACCGTCGACGTTATCAATGTCCAAGCCCCGGGCAGCAACATCTGTGGCCACCAAGACGTTGGCACTACCATTCGCAAAGCGCACCAATGTTTGATTGCGCTCAAACTGCTCCAAATCGCCATGCAGTGCTACAGCGTCTAAACCAGCAGCAATCAATGTTTCGCAAACTTGGGCACAGTCGATCTTGGTATTACAAAAAACTAGGTTCAACGCCCCACCCCATACCCGCATGGCGGCCAACAGAGGCTTAACGCGATCATATTGATCTACTGGCAACCAGTACTCACCAATAACCGGCTTATTATCGCTTTGGGTGACATTGATATGAATCGTATCCTTGCCCATGACTCGGCGAATAGATTTCACCCCATCTGGATAGGTCGCGGAAAAGAGTAGGTTCTGCCGAGTGGGTGGCATATAACTGAGTATTTCTTGAATCTCATCCTCAAAGCCCATATCCAACATACGATCTGCTTCGTCTAGCACCAATGTATCTATGCTCAAGAGATGCAGTGTCTGTTTATTCAGGTGCTTAAGCACCCGACCAGGCGTACCGACAATAATATGGGCGCTGCGCGACAGTGAGCCGATCTGAGGGCCCAGCGGCACACCACCACACAAGGTGAGCACCTTGGTATTACTGATTTTGGCCGCCAAGGTGCGCACTGTTTGTGCCACTTGTTCTGCCAACTCTCGGGTAGGACACAAGATCAAGGCCTGCACATGGAAAGCTTTACTGTCTATCTTTTGCAAGCAACCCAAGGCAAATGCGGCAGTTTTGCCACTACCCGTGCTCGCCTGTGCAACGACATCTCGCCCTTCCAGTATCTTTGGCAGCGCAGCAGCTTGCACTGCTGTCATGGTGTTGAATTTAATCACTTCCAACTGAGTTTGTAGCTCGTCACGAAGCGGCAGGCCGGTAAATTTATCCGGCAAAATATATTGGTTTTCTGTCATCGCGGAAGTATAGGGCGTAGCCGCCTAATTCCCAGTGTTTTAAGCAATTACTTAGGAATGAGTATGCGTTAGAAGGAATTTTTCTGCGGCAGGAAAAATAATATCTCTGCGTGCATCACTTAACCGGTCCAATGCTCTGGGCATCAATGCCAGACGCGGGTTTTGCGCAAAAAATGCGCGATTCTTTTCAATAAACCGCCAATACAAGCCATCTACTACATCGCACCACGGACCCTTTGAATAATTGCTCATCTTAAGTAAATAGTTAGACCCACAGATATATGGCTTAGTGGCAAAGATACCGCCATCGCTGAAAATCCCCATCCCATAAACATTTGGCCCCATCACCCAGGAGGCAGAATCTACATACATCTCCATAAACCAACGGTGGGCGGCCTTAGGTTCGATTTCACACAGCGTCATAAGGTTCGCCACAACCATAAGACGCGGAATATGGTGACACCAACCCATCCGCTGGGTTGTCTCAATAGTTTCATCCAGCGGCACTATTCCTGTGCCGCCAACATACCAATGCTCAGTTAACTGCCTAGTGTGCGACCAATAATTTGTGCGGGCCTGCACCGCGCTATAGTTTTGATATATGCCGCGAATAAATTCCCGCCAACCCATCACCTGCCGCACAAACCCTTCCAAGCTTTGCAAAGGAATATCACGCGTCTGCGCCACACCAATAACTCGATCCAGCACTTCGTTGGGCACCAGTAGGCCGATATTCATCATCGGGCTAAGGACACTGTGGAAGACTGTATCTGAGCGGGTATTCATAGCATCTTCATAGGGACCAAAATCTACCAACCTTTGGGCAATAAAATCGTCCAACCAAAGTAACGCACCCGCTCTCGTAGTCGGCCAAGAAAATTCGTCAGCCTTGCCAGGGTGGTCGGCAAAACGCTCACTCACTAACGCGATAACCGCTTCTAGATGCCCATTTTCCGCAACTTCGGGCAGCTCAGGTGGGTGCACATCTTTGGGTAATTTTTTGCGATTGTCCGCGTCAAAACTCCACTGATCGCCAATGGGCTTGCCTTCGGGGGTCAGCAGAATATTCAAACGAGCGCGTTCTGCTTTATAAAACGCCGCCATTTGCGGTTTTTTCCGGCCCTGGACAAAGGCTGCAAACCGTTGGCGGTCACAAAGAAACATTGGCGAGGGGATTGTCTGACATGCAACAGAAGCAGCCTTTACCGCTAGGGCCAAATTCGCTTGAGCGGCTTTGCCTTCCACCTCAAAATGCAGCAGAGATGCGTAACCATGGCTTTGCAAACAATCAATCACTGCTTCATTGATGGTCAGCTCAGACTCAGCATCTAGTTTGGTGTAATGCACCACCAGACCGGCGGCACGCAGCTCGTCGGCATAAGCGCGCATAGCAGCCAGCACCAAGACGATCTTTTGCTGGTGATAGCGAAAGTGGCTACACAGGTATTGGTCTTCAGCCATAAATACTGCCGCAGGCTCTAGCGCAAGCACCTGATCCAAGGGAAATAGCTGATTGCCTAGAATGAGTAGTAGAGCATTAGGAGATTTCGCGACCATACTGACTTCCTTAATAAATCACGAGGATATTGGCGAGCCACATTTGTGAAAAACGCGACAAACGTAAACAAAAGGTTTACATTTAAGTTTCCAAGTATTGTGAAACGATATTCGGTTGCCAGTGAAGAAACGGTGAAGTGCGCAAAAACTGGCGCTGCTGACGCTAGAAATTTCTATACCAAGGATTGCTGGTGTTTGTTTGTACAAACCTAATTTTGAGCGTTTCCGAGTGCAGAATTGAATGCATCACCTGCCCAGGTCTCGAACACCAATACTGGCTACGCCATGACCTTTGGGTGGCATGCTTAAGCTTAGGCCCCTCGCGGACCGAACCAACGTGCCAGTGCACTCCATAGACCACGCAGCGGCACTTTTGCATCCAACAAGCCCTGTGCATAAATTGCATCGATACGCGCCCGGTCAACGCCAAAGGTACGCGAGTACTGCAAAAGCACGGCTCTGAGCAGACTGTGTTCGATGGTCCATGGCTGACCATAGACAAACACTTTGTCGATAACACCCATGCGCGCCAGCCCAAAAAAAACCAACGGCGCATGAAAACCCATGCTAAACGATCGCCACTGAAACCCGGGCTTTACTGTGAGCAGGCCATCTGCAACTGAGATCTGCTCGTCTTCAAACTCAACTCCCTGAAAGCACTCGTGTTTAAGCACATGCGCCTCCATCACCTCATAATGAAATGAAGCGGGCTTGCTTAGCTTTAACTGTGGATTCGTGACCTTCGAACTCAAAAATCTATACACTTTCGATTGACAGGACTTAATTTTACTACTGTTTCCACCATCAATCTCAATTTCTGTCAGCTTTCTCGACCACTTTTGTGAACAAAATGAGGACTGTGGGCATTAAACTCAACAATATGATGCTCAAAGCAGCGGTTGAGGCTTCACCAAGACGTTCATCTGCGGCAAGACGATAAACTCTGGTAGCTAGGGTTTCAAAGTTAAAGGGCCGCAAAATAAGCGTAGCCGGCAACTCTTTCATCACATCAATGAAGACCAGTAACAGACCACTGAAGACCGCTGGACGAAGCAAAGGCAAGTGAATTTTGCTGAGTACTTGCCCTGGCGTGGCACCCAAACTTCGAGCGGCAGCGTCTAAGTTGTAATGCAATGCTGCCATGCCCATGTGACTGCTGTTATACGCAACGGTTAAAAACCGCGCTACATAGACAAAAACTAAACCTGCCACAGAACCCGTAATAACAAGCCCTGTTGTAGAATCAAAGTTGTCTCGCAAGAACCCGCTCAATGCACGGTCTAAGAACGTTAAAGGCACCAACAAACCCACCGCCAAAACCATGCCGGGAATCGCATAGCCCAGTGTGGCCGTGCGCACAGCTAGTTTTATGCCAAAGTTGGCGCGCAAACGCTGGGCATAATTAAGCCAGAGGGCGGCCAACGCGCAGAGTATTGCGGCAATACTCGCCACATACACACTGTTAATTAACAGCTCGGAAAAGCCTTTGCCGATTAACGGATCCCCTTCTACGAGCGCGTGATTGAGCAAAATGCCGAAAGGCAGAACAAAGCCCAACAACACCGGAAGCGCGCAAGCTATCGTTGCGCCGATGGCTGCTGCACCGGTGAGCGGTACGAGATCCGCTGGTGCGCTTCGACTGATTGGATTGAAGTGCTCGCCACGACGTGCGAACTGCTCAGCAACCACTAACAAGGCAACAATAACAAACAGCCAGCCGGCGAGTTGGAGCGCGGCAGTGTGCTCACCCATGGCATACCAAGTACGAAAAATGCCTGAGGTGAAGGTGGGTACGCCAAAATGCTCGACCACGCCATAATCGGCAACCGTCTCCATAAGCACCAGCGCCATGCCTCCAGCTATAGCAGGCCTTGCCACTGGCAGAGCTATGCGCCAAAAGACCCGTTTACTGTCCGCACCTAGCACTCTGGCGGTTTCGTGCAGCGATACCGACTGCTGCATAAAACTAGAACGCGCAAGCAAATATATGTAGGGATAAAGGACTAATGAGATGACTAGGGCTGCGCCACCTATCGACCGAATAGGCGGAAAGTAATATTGCCCCCCTGACAGGTCCAACGCGCTGCGTAAGAAACTTTGCACTGGCCCGGCAAACTCAAACAAATCGGCATAAACATAGCCCACCACATAAGCTGGGGCTGCAAGAGGTAACACAAGTGCCGGGGCTAAAATCTTGCTCAACGGGAATGTGAACTTGGCACTCAACCAGGCAGTGCCCACGCCGATCAAAGTTGCGGCAATACCCACCAATGCCATCAACGCAAAAGTATTAAACAAATAGGTCGGCAGAACGGTGGCGCGAATGTGCAACCAGACATGACCGCTTTCGCCAACAACAGCTGTCGGCGAGAACAGCGAATAAAGCAATACACCAATGGGCAAAGCCACTGGAATAGCAATCAATAGAACACCCGACAACCAAACGGGTGAATGACTTTGGCTCAAAGCTCAGCGTCCTTTTATGAAAATACCGTTTTGTAAACAGCATGCACCGCAGCGGACATTAAGGCAGTATGCCCTTGTCGCCACGCAAATTTGCAAGCAACCTGTTTGCATGCAACCTGTTTGCAAGCAAAACCCCAATAGATCTATTAAGACGATCTAAAAGGCAGACTCAAAAAGAGCTAAAAAAAGACCTATAAAGAAGATCTAAACAGAAGACCTCTAAAAATGACCATAGCCTTTCGCGGCATCAGCCATAAGTTTGGTAATCAAACTGCTCTCAGTAATATTGACCTCGACGTAAAGGATGGCGAAATAGTCTGCATCCTCGGCCCTTCAGGCAGTGGCAAAAGTACCCTGCTGCGCATAGCCGCAGGTCTGGAACCCGTGCAACAAGGCGCCATTTTTCTCGCCGATCAACTAATGGCTGACGCGGTCACAAACCCACCCCCTGAACAGCGGCCCATAGGGTTGGTCTTTCAAGACCATGTTTTGTTTCCACATCAAACCGTGGCGGAGAATATCGCATTTGGACTGCACAACCAAAGCAAAGCTCAGCGCGAGGCCATGGTGAAGCTGCAACTGGCTAGCGTAGATTTGGCTGATATGGCCCAACGCTACCCGCATACTTTGTCTGGCGGCCAACAGCAACGCGTTGCGCTCATTCGCGCATTAGCGACCCAACCCTCAGTTATGTTGCTAGATGAACCCTTTGCCAGCGTGGACACGCCGCTGCGACGCAAATTACGCGAGCAAGCCAGATTGACCTTAAAAGCCGCAGGCACACCTACGCTTATGGTCACCCACGACCCTGAAGAGGCCATGGATATGGCTGATCGAATTTTGGTATTGGTCGAGGGCATAGCCGTGCAACTTGGTACCCCGGAAGATTTATGGCGATCACCCAAGGGCGCATTTGTCGCCCAGACCATTGCCGGACTGCAATCACTGCAAGGCACAGTGCAGGGCGAAACAGTAAAAACCCTATTCGGCATCGTGCCCATGCACAGAATCGCTAATCGCGATGACCGTGCTTTAAACCCAAGTACGCTGAAAGAAGGCGCCACCGTTACGCTCGGTTTGCGCGCTCACACTCTGGCACTAAAAGCTGCCAACGGCCCTGCGGTAATCAGCGACAGGCGTTTTTTAGGCCAACGCTACCTCACCCTTGTGACCTTAGGCGATCAGCAGCTTCGAGTAGAGACCGCCAAACAAGAGGCACTGCCAATAGGCACATTGGTAGAGATAAATTTTGCCTCTGTTGAGGCCCTAATCTATAGTTAGTTGATAACCATTCTCATTTAGGTCAATACACCGTGATTTATTCAGTAAAGCAGAACTCTGCACGATTGCTCAGCACCCTTATCTTTATCCTCGCCATGCTTATGCAAACCGTCGTCCACGCTGACGAAGAGGTGAATGTCTACTCCGCGCGGCATTATGATACCGATATGGCCCTGTACGAGCAGTTCACTGAGCGCACCGGCATTAAAGTTAATCTGATTGAAGGCGGCAGCGATGCCCTCATTGAACGGATTGTTAATGAAGGCGAGTTCAGCCCGGCTGATATGTTAATTACGGTAGATGCAGGACGCATTTGGCGCGCTCAGGAAAAAGGCATTTTCCAAGCCGTTGACTCCACCACGATGAACGAGCGAGTGCCAGCCAATCTGCGCAACTCAGATGGATTCTGGTACGGACTGTCCAAACGGGCGCGAGTCATTGTCTTTAACAAGCAGCGCGGTTTGCCCGTTGCAGTTAAACGCTATGAAGATTTAGCCAACCCTGCCTTGAAAGACCAGGTCTGTATGCGCACCTCATCCAACATCTACAACCTCTCTCTCATGAGCGCGCTGATTGAGGCCGCCGGTGAAACAGCTGCGGAATCTTGGGCGACCGGTGTGGTGCGTAATTTCGCCCGCTCCCCCCAAGGCAATGACACCGCCCAACTCAAAGCTGTCGCAGCTGGAGAATGCGGAATTACGATAGCGAACACTTACTATCTAGGCCGTATCTTAGGATCAGAAAAAGCCCAGGACAAAGCCATTGCGGCAAACTTAGGGGTAATTTTTCCGAACCAAGGAGACCGTGGCAGCCACGTCAATATCAGCGGCGCAGGCATCACCAAGTACGCGCCCAACAAAGATAACGCCGTGCTGTTTTTGGAATAT
>ERZ1047472.2058-NODE-2058-length-14755-cov-6.472109_pt1 | contig 14755 bp, 9 predicted proteins | sample MGYA00383095_ERZ1047472 | MGnify/ENA primary metagenome ERZ1047472 (study PRJEB29581, sample SAMEA5548365) | metagenome | biome: marine; feature: coastal; material: water | depth 1 m | study: Short-term variability in the microbial, nano- and picoplankton...
GCTCTTAAGTTCGTTTTCTTTAAAAGATGTCTTCGTTGAGGACGCTTGTAGACTCATTGCCGCAATTCGTTCTGGCGACAGCTAATCTTCGGCCAACTAGTCTTCGTTAACTAAAGTGTAAGTCTCTCGTTGGACAGATGAACCCTTACTTAACTTGAATGCTGCGCGATGCGCCGCTAAATTTCAGGCCCTGCGGGTCTAGCCCTAGGTGTATCAAGCGGTATTCCCCAGCATCAATATTTAGCGGTATTTTCCATTTTAGTGTAGCAACTAATGCCTTTCCTTCAGCGCGCCAGCGCACGGTTGTATCCCAATCGCCGTCATTCACCAGCGCTTGCCAACTGCCAGCGGTATTGTGCTCAACACTCATGAAGTTATTGCCAGTTATGTAGTTGGCGGTTGGGTTACTCGACCAAAATTCGGCTTGGACAGTTTCACCTTTGCGATACTTGGTTTTATCTTCGCGGTCTTTCGAGAGGGCGTCGCCATAGTCTGCGCCCATAGGCAGTGCGTTTAGTTGGCCGGTTGGGCCAACGTAAAGTTGCGCCTGCGCGGATTTGCCGCGCCAGTCATCGTAGAGTGTGGTGGACACAACGGGCATGCCGGCATTTAGGCCACTGGCAAGTTGGCTGGCAATTTGTTCGTAGGCCGGCAAGGTCCAGCGGCCATGCAGGGTATGGCCGCCCTCGTAGTGTTGAATTAAGTACTCTTCTGGCGTGGTGACATAGCCTGCGTAGCCGTTGGCATAGCCTGCAAGGACAATGTGACTTGCCCAGTCATCTAGCTGGCTCATAACAGCCGCGCGTAAGCGTCGTCCGGCCATGGTTGTCACTTCAGTGGGCAGGGCCAGTATGACCAGCTGCCCTATGCGGGCAACGGTTACCGAGCGGATTTGTGACTGCAGAGACGGATCTCCCGTGCCCGTTTCAAACAAAATTGGCTTGGGCGCCTGGCATGCCTGCACTGACTTGGTCCACTTTGGCGCGCCAGTTAACCAGCGAATTAGGAAGTCTAAAACAACCCGTTGTTTTGTCATGCCCTCGCTAAACAAGAAGTGCCCGCCGCCATCTTCGGTAGATCCGCCGGCAAACGCATAGCCGTAGGCTGATGGGCAGGTTGTTTGTGTGCCTGTGTGCGTGTAACGCTCGCTTACCTCATAGTTGGCAAGGTTGACATATATTTGTCGCGTCTCAATGGGGCCGCTCAGAGCATCGTTAGCATTGGCAAATATTTCCAGCGCGGTTTCTAACTGACGCTGGCCCATAATTTGGGTTGTTGCAACATCGGTCTCTCCCGGACCCGTGTTATTCAGGTTCGTATTCGGAGTAACGTCCCCCGGGTCGGCCTGTGCAAAGGCTGCAACGAAATCATTTTTATTGCTATAAGTAGTGCCGCGTAGCTGCTCCATCTTTAGTGAGGCGTAGCCCTTGTGGTCGCCAGAGATAAGCGGGTTGTAGAAGTTCATAGCGGTTGGGTGCAGTGCGTACCAGTTGAGCACACCGATTGGCCCGGAGTCATCGACAAACTTCAATAAGGTCATCTCAGTAGGGGTGTTTTCCGCGTACTGGTCGCGCTCTTCCTGTGGGTTTTCTAGGTAGGCCGTCACCGAGCGGTTAGCACCGGCGTCAGTTACGCGACCTTTGCCAAGTAAAATATTGCCGGGTTGTAGGTCTTCGTGAGCGCTTACAATGGACGCAGTAATGCCTTCAACAATGACTGCAAAATGTTCTGGATAAAACCCACCGTCTAAGCCGGTGTCCGAGCGCGAATGCCAGTAGCCACCGGGGCCAGCATGGGTGTGAGTGGCGCTGATAATGACATTGTCGATGTTATAGCTGTCGCCATACCGTAACTGTAGCTGGTCGATCACACTCAAAGTTATGTGGTGTTCTATGCTGCCTATGTCGGCGCTGACGAAGACCAGTCGTTGACTGGGGTTGTCAGCCTGAGCAATGACAAAAGCTCGCGCGCGTTGGCGAATATGCAGGCCTTCTGTTAACTGATCAGCACGACCAAAGCCCCACATCTGAATGCCATAACTTGGACCCGTAACGTCAGCAATGCCGCGACCAATGAGGTAGGGGTTAGAGGGGTCCGCCGCTTTAAGGCCACCAGACAGTAGCACTAGCAAAAAAATAAGGGCGCTCTTAAGGCGGTATTTGCTGCCGCAGAGGAGGGCTGTGACCGGTCTTGTGATCATTCAAATAATCCGTGTGAAGGTAGGCTGCTCAAACTATACCACTGCGGCGTCTTTTTCTAATCAGTTGGCGCTTGTACCAAATTGATTTTCGGACAACGGTGCTAGGCAGCCTAAGGAGGGGCATAACTATGTTGCGGCAACGACGCTTCTCGGCTAATCAACCGCGCCATGAATCAGCGTGGTGTACGCATCAAATAGGGCCTTTCTCGACAACAAATGTAGCGGCTGGTAGTGTCAGAGGATATTTACTTTGGGAGGAGTGAGCATGAGCGAGTCAATGAGCGTGGACCAGAAGCGCGCAGGTGCTGAGTTAGATCTAAGTAACCTTCATCCGGCTAATCCGAAACTATTTGGTGAGGAACGCATTTTGCCTTACTTCGCCAAAATGCGAGCGGAGCAGCCAATACATTACTGTAGCGATAGCCCTTATGGGCCGTACTGGTCGGTTAGCCGCTACGCTGACATTAAGGCCACTGACCAAGATCACGTGAACTTTTCCTCCGACGCCATATTCGGCGGCGTGCAGATTGATGACGGTATTGTTGGCGACGTAAACAGCGACTTCTTTGTGAAAAGTTTCATTACCATGGATGCGCCAGATCACAGTTCACAACGCAAAGCCGTGAGCAAAATTGTTGCGCCGGGCAGTTTGATGAACTTTGAGAGCTTGATTCGCGAGCGCACAACGAAGCTGCTCGATACCCTGCCTGTAGGGGAGACTTTTGACTGGGTAGAAACAGTATCTATTGAGTTGACCACTATGATGCTGGCCACTTTGTTCGACTTTCCCTTTGAAGATCGCAGCAAGCTTACCCGCTGGTCAGATGTGACAACTGCTGAACCGGGTTCCAAGATTGTGGCCAGCCAAGAGGAGCGTGTGGCCGAATTGATGGAGTGCTTGATGTACTTTAAGCGCCTTAAAGAACAGCGCAAAGACGGCCCGCCAGCTTTTGATTTAGTCACTATGCTCGCCCAAGATGCCGCTACGGCAGATCAGCCAGACTCAAATTTCTTGGGTAATTTGCTGTTGCTGATTGTTGGCGGCAATGACACTACGCGCAATACCATGAGCGCCAGCATTAACGCTTTTCATCAGTTTCCCGAGCAATTTGCCAAGCTGCGAGAGAATCCAGACCTTCTGAACAATGCCATTTCTGAGATCATTCGCTGGCAGACACCGCTTTCGCATATGCGCCGCACGGTGATAAATGACACCCACATAGGTGAGCAGGCAGTTAAGAAGGGCGACAAGATTGTGATGTGGTATTACTCGGGTAATCGTGATGAGCGCATGTTTGAAAACGCAGACAGCATAGATATTACTCGGTCTAATGCGCGCAATAATATTTCCTTCGGCTTTGGTGTGCATCGTTGTTTGGGTATGCGCTTGGCAGAAATGCAGATGCGTGTGCTGTGGCAAGAAATTATGAACCGTTGGCAGCGAATAGAAATTGTTGGTGAAGTGGCGCGTGTAGAGTCTAATTTTATCAACGGGTATGAAAGTATGCCTGTGCGTATTGTCGCCTGAAAATGTAGTGGGTTTCTCTTTATTAGAAAGCCAGTTCTGAGAGGTTAAGTGGCAGCGCTCGCGCACAGCGAACGTTAGTTTTTACTTGTCAAAACTCGCTCTGTGACTAGGTCATTCATCGGTCGCATAATGTGATCTAAAGCTGAGGACGGGGATTGTTTGTTAGAGCCAAATGGAGCTATGACAAATTCATTTGCTGGGTTTTTGTAAAGTACCTAGTCATGAGCGCCTCTAGCCAGAGGGCAAATTCGATACAGCAAAAAAACCGACCTAGGCGGCCGGTTTTTTATTTCTTCATAGAAAGTTACTGTTGCTGCTGAATCATCAGGTGAGATTGATGCAGGTCGTTAACGCAGGTTGCAGCAGGCTGCATGCCAGCTTTAGCCATTGCCGTTGGCATGGCGCCGCTTCGAACGCTGTCCATTAACGTAGCCATGTCACTGGTCGCTCCGGTAAACATGCCGACATAGTCAAAGCCGCTGATGCCGAAAGCCGGTACGAAAATACTGCTGGCAACATTGGCACCAGTTGTCTTATTCATTAGCTTCGTCATCTTAGGCACAAACTCCATAGCGTCTTGCATGGTCTTACCGTCGTTCAACTGACAAACGCTAGCAATAAGCGGCTTTTCCTGGATGGTAGGTATTGGTCCACCAAGATTACGCACGCCGAGAATCACTGGCTTGTCACAAGTAACCATGCCATAAAATTCCCCAACCACTTTCTGACCCTTAGTGCCAAAAACTTCATTGCTCGCGTAGTAATCTACCCAGGTTGGGAAGTAGTTTACCCAACGCACATCAGCTTCATCGTATGGAGGGTTGATTGCGATGGCTTCCCATAGGTAGCTGTTCATTTTTAGGTCGTTATTAGTGGCAAATTTATTGACTGTGCTTTTACCAAAAGCCACTACGTCAGCAGGACTGACACCTTCATTTAGTGTGCATTCGTAGATTACGGAAATAGCGCCGTTAGTTGGAGCGTGATGATCTGCAACGCTTTGGGCAGAGATTGTCAGCGCGCAAAGTATAAGTATGATTTTTTTCATTATTATTATCCTTCTTATTATTTTTGATTATTATTATTTTTCGCGAAGTCGCTCTTAGAAACTATACTGCTGTCGCAGGGTTCTCAAGGTTTTATATGGCGAAAGTTGCTATGTGTGGCGTTGAGAGTGCTGCAAAAGGCAGCAATAGAGGTAGGGGCGTTCGGGGAGCGAGTGATACGGTTCTGGGGATTTTTAAGCAATGATTAGCGAATAAAGTGATTGATCGGCACCAGGGGCTGATGCCGATATCAATATACGGTCGGCGCGCAGTTTAAGCTGTAGCTGTCGACTCGCTAGCCCTGCGGCGTAGCAGTACACCTGCACGGTAGTAGTGGAAGATACTCCAAACGATTATCACCAAGGTACACATAAGCGCGTAGCGCAAGCTGTCGTCGCCATAAGCAGGCACAAACAGGTCACTCAAAAACCCGACCGCAAATGGCCCCAGTCCTAAGCCAACAATGTTAACCACAAACAAGTTGATGGCCGCGGCGACCGAGCGCATATGCAGTGGTGTTTCATTCTGAATAAGCGCGAAGCCCGGTGCAATGTACACCGTGCCCAGTGCCGCAGGTATGACATAGGCCCACAGTGCGCCGGATGCGGTTTCCGCCACAAAAGCGAAGTACAGCATTGGGATGGTGAAAATGCTGGCAATACCAATTACCCAAGGTAGCCATTGAGGACCCCAGATGCTCGCAAGGTGGTCTGCGATGCGACCGCCCATATAGATGCCCAATGCGCCGCCAACACCAATGAGTAAAGCCAAATAGCTGCCCACTGCACCTGTGCCCATCTCGTGTATACGTACCAAATAAATTGGTACCCAAATCACGGATGCGTAGCCAGTAAATGCCACTAACGTGCCGCCGATAATAATGTTGCGCAGTATGTGGTGGCCCCAGAGAAACTTAACGACTTCCAAAAACGGCGGTGGGGCCTGTATTTCTTTGATCTGCTCCGAATAACCTCGGGGCGGCTCTTTGACGGTGTAACGCACCAGGGCAGCCAATAAAATGCCCGGCAAGCCCACAACAACAAAAGCGGTGCGCCATCCATACCATTCATTAATCCACCCACCCACTAAGAAACCAATCAAAATACCCCAATTAATACCGGTACCAAAAATAGCCATAGCCGTGGCTCGACGCTCAGGTGGGTATAGGTCAGCAATCATTGAGTGCGACGGCGGGTTAGAACCGGCCTCGCCAACGCCGACACCGATGCGTAGCAGCAGCAACTGCATAAAGTTTTGCGCCGCACCACAAAGGGCGGTCATAAAGCTCCAGGTGAAGACAGAAAACGTGATGAGGTTACGACGATTGCGACGGTCAGCCCACATGGCCATAGGCATGCCGAGGGTGGCGTAGAAGAACGCGAACATAATGCCGGTCAACAGGCCTAACTGCGTATCAGAGATCAGCAACGACTCTTTAATCGGCTGGCCCAAAATCCCCATAATTTGGCGATCCACATGGCTAGAGGTAAAAACCAACACCAGCACGAACAAAGTGTAGCTGCGTTGGCGTTCAGAAATTTCAGGTTCGTTCGGGTTATTCAAAACAAAATCTCGAGCAAGTAACGGCGGGCATTGTGACATTGACGGTGGAGTTGTCATAGGGGGGAGGAGCAGGTTGCAGGTGGAAGCGCTGTGCCCGGTAAAGCTCCTTTTGTTTTTCTTAATCCAGCCCCGTAGTCATCTCTACGATATTTAACTTGCTATCAGTTCCCCCGGTTTTTCAATAAACTTCGTGGCTTTTTTAGAATGAGGAGTCTATGCAGTCATCTATTGTCATTGAAGCGAAGTTCCGTGGTCCACCTGATTCAGGTAATGGCGGGTATATTAGTGGCGCTTTTGCGGGGCACCTTGTTGCGCTTAGTGGCGCGCCAACTGATGGGGCCGGTGATGCGGTGCAGGTCACGCTTCGTGCGCCCACGCCGCTTGATGTGGAGATGCAGGTGGTTGGTGTAGATGCTGATCACTTGGATGTGAAGCAGGGCGAAGTTTTGATTGCTCAGGCGGAGCGTATTGAGCTTGATTTAGAGGTGCCTACGCCGCCGTCTTTTGCTGACGCCGCAGCCGCTGTTGGTGAGTCGCCTGCTTTAATGCCGGGACTTAATTCTCTTGTCCCTGGCGGATTAGGTTTTCATCCTATTTGTTTTTGTTGTGGCGCGGATGTGGATGCCTCTGAGGGCTTGCGTGTGTTTGCGGCGCCTGTTGAAGGGTTTGATGGGGTCGCCGCTGCATGGCAGCCGGATGCTGCGTTTGCCGATGACGAGGGTTTTTTGCCGTCTGCGGTTGTGTGGGCTGCGCTTGATTGCCCTGGGCAGTTTGCCTTTATGAATGACGGTATTCGCACCGGTTTGCTGGGTCGTATGACGGCCAAGATTCTGAAGCCTGTTGCTGCTTCTGACCAGATTGTTGTTATTGGTTGGTGTATTGGCATTGAAGGCAAAAAACACTTTGCGGGTACTGCTATGTTTAACCAGCAGGGCGAGTGCTGCGCAGTGTCTAAACAGGTTTGGATTGGGCGGCAGGATTAGTCGTCTTTCGGTGCAGGAGCAGCAAGCGTTGCGAGAACTGTAAAAGCCTCTGAAGTCGCAAGTTGCGCTGACTGTGGCCTATATGTAAATACGGTATACAAATGATCTGAGGGTTTGGTTGATGAAGATTCGTACAGTTGCGGTTGGCTGTTTATTATTGGTTGCTGGACTAGTTGTTGGCATGCTTCTGGCCGGTCAACTTTACAAAGCTACAGACTTACCTACACCAGCAAGCGCGAGTGAAGCGCTACAACAAGCTATTGTTGACGCGGGCAAACCTGATGTTGCTTTGCGCAAATTGTTGGTGCCCCAGAGTGCGGATCAATGGCATAGCGCTATTGCGCTGCGCGCTGAAAGCCAAGAAGTATCCCTTGATGAGTTGGCTGCAGAGCTTAATGTGGCTATTACTCGGGACGTTATTGCTGGCGTTGCCGTGCATCGAGTGGTGCCAAATGATGTAGTTCTGGGCAAGGGTCTGTTTATTTATATTCATGGTGGGGCTTATGTCTTTGGCGGCGGCGACGCCAGTGTTCCGGAGGGTGCCCTAATTTCTGCGCGTTCTGGTATTGCGACCATTTCTATTGATTACCGTATGCCCCCTGACTACCCTCACCCTGCTGCTGTGACGGATGTGGAAATGGTTTATCGCGAGTTATTGAAAACTCATGATGCTGCCAATATGGGTATGGGAGGTACTTCTGCGGGTGGCGGTTTAAGTATGGCTGCCGTGCATCATTTCAAAACTTTGGGTTTGCCCCCTCCCGGCGCACTGTACTTGGGTACGCCCTGGGCAGACCTAACTAAAACCGGTGATACGCTTTTTACTATGGAAGGTATTGATCGAGTTTTGGTGACTTATGATGCCTTGTTGGAAGCAGCTGCATTACTCTATGCAGACGGTGTGGATCTGAAGGACCCCTTACTGTCGCCAGTTTATGGTGACCTTGTTGGCTTCCCTGCGACTTATTTGGTCACCGGTACTCGAGATATGTTTTTGAGCGATACTGCCCGGGTGCATCGTAAACTGCGCAATGCAGGGGTGGAGGCTGATCTTAATGTGTATGAGGGGTTGTCTCACGCGGAGTATGCGTTTGTCATTGATTCTCCAGAGCACGAGTCCACTTACAGAGAGTTGGCTGAGTTTTTGCGCCGACATATAAATGAGTAAAAGTTAGTTAATAACGTTACCAGGCTTTTTGCCGGTTGGGCCAAGCTGCTTTTCACTTTTGCTTGGATCGGTTTTAACTCTAGTTACTTTTGTTCAATTAGGCTTTAAACAGTTCTGTTTCGATGTCTGCAAAGGCTTTGAATTCCACCGCGTTGCCGCTGGGGTCGTGGAAGAACATAGTGGCTTGTTCGCCCACTTTGCCTGCAAATCTGATGTGGGGTTCTATGATGAATTGTAGTTCGTTTGCAATCAGCCGGTCGCGTAACGCTTTCCATGTATCCATTTCTAACACTACGCCAAAGTGGGGGATGGGTACGTCGTGGCCATCTACTGCATTGCTTGGGTCGACTTTATTTGCTGCGCTGGACGCCACCTGATGGCACACCAGTTGATGGCCGAATAAGTTGAAGTCTATCCACTCACTGCTGCGTCTGCCTATACCGCAACCCAATACATTGGCATAAAAATCTTCCGCTGCACTTAAGTCTGTTACCGGAATGGCGAGGTGAAATGGCGTGAGCTGCATATTGTAAAACCTATATCTGTCGCCGTTTTGGCAAGAGGTTGAATCTGATCGAGTGCTACAGGTTTGCCTGTGGCTGTCTGCGTTGATTTAGCTTGAAAGATAGCAAATTGAGGGCTAAATATCCTTAGCGCGTTTTTTTAGCGCTTACTGACAGCGCTTGTATTTGCTGATGCTCAAACAGTTTTTTAGGTGGAGGAACAAAGCGCAGTATGCTTGGTGCTAGTGGAAGTCTCTCGACTTAAACGGCGTCTCATGGGCTTGTACATCTTCCAAGAGTTCACTGGCATCTTCTACATGTCCTGCCACCACATGAATCACTCGGCCTTCGCGTTCTACAACGCCTTTGAATTTGAGCAATTGGCCTTGCAGCAATGCGGCGCGAAAGCGTGCCATAACAGTCGCCCAAATAATGATGTTGGTATTGCCGGTTTCATCTTCCAAGGTTAAAAACACTACACCACTGGCAGTACCCGGGCGCTGCCTACCTGTGATTAATCCAGCAATGCGAATCAGTTGTCCTGATCTGCACATCTCTAAATCTTGTGCGTGGCGGAAACCTTTTAACGTGGGGTGGTTACGTAGCAGTGCCATGGGGTGGGGGCCTAGGGTTAACCCTGTGTAGCGATAGTCATTGAGCATGTCTTCGCTCACCGTGGGTGTATTCAAATAAACGTTTTCATTACTCATGGCATATTGCTGTTGTGGGCGCTCTAACGCTAATGGTGCTTCTATGCCGGTAACATCCCAGTGGGCTTGATGCCGATGGCCGACTAACCCAGCTAATGCGCCGGAGCGTGCAAGAAAACTCAGTTGTTGATCGTCTAAACCTGCGCGCCGCGCTAAATCCTTGGCGTTAGATATATGGGCGCCGTTTTGCGCTGCACAGATGCGCTCACCGGCTGTACGGTTTAGGCCTTTCACTAACCGTAGCCCTAAACGCAACACAGGTTGTTGCAGTGGTTGTTCTGGGGGTTCTAATGTGTGATCCCATTGGCTAATGGCAACGTCTATTGGGCGCACAATAATGTGGTGGCGCTTGGCGTCTTGTATCAGTTGTGATGGGGAGTAAAAACCCATGGGTAAGCTGTTGAGTAAGCCGGCATAAAATGCAGCAGGCTGGTGGCACTTTAACCAAGCGGAGATATACACCAACAGCGCAAAGCTGGCTGCGTGAGATTCTGGGAAGCCGTATTCACCAAACCCTTTCATTTGATTGAATATACGTTCAGCAAACTCTTCACTGTGGCCATTGTCACGCATACCGTTAACGAGTTTTTCGCCAAAGTGTTCTAGGCCGCCACGTTTTTTCCATGCTGCCATAGCTCTGCGTAGTTGGTCCGCTTCGCCGGCGCTGAACCCTGCCGCCACCATGGCCAGTTCAATAACCTGCTCCTGAAATATAGGAATGCCTAATGTGCGCTCTAACACTTTACGCACGCCGGCGCTGGCGTAGGTGACAGGCTCTAGTCCTTGGCGACGGCGTAAATAAGGGTGGACCATGTCACCTTGAATTGGCCCTGGCCGCACAATGGCCACTTCTATCACTAAGTCGTAAAAGTTTTGTGGTTTTAGTCTTGGCAACATGGCCATTTGTGCACGGGATTCAACCTGAAAAACACCCACACTGTCGCCAGTTTGTAGCATTTGATAAGTGGCTTTGTCTTCGGCGGGAATTTGCTGAATGGTGAGCGGGCTTGCTACTTGGCCGCTGCTGTAACACAGGTCTAAGGCTTTGCGTATGGCGGTCAACATACCCAGTGCCAGTACATCAATTTTTAACAGACCTAAAATTTCTATGTCTTCTTTGTCCCACTGAATAACCGTGCGCTCTGGCATGCTGGCATTTTCTATGGGCACTAATTGGGTGAGGGGGCCGCTGGAGATAATGAAACCGCCTACATGTTGAGACAGGTGCCTAGGGAAGCCCAAAATTTCATTAAAGAAGCGAAAGAACTGTGTGGCCTGTGGGCTTTCTGGGTCTAGGCCTATGGAGCGAAAGCGCTCGTCCAATACATCTTTGTTGTCCCACCACGCAATAGACTTAGACAATAGCTCAAGTACGCCAATGTCTAGCCCAAGGGCTTTACCCACATCGCGGATGGCGCTGCGCGGGCGATAAGTAATAAGGGTTGCGGCCAACGCTGCACGCTCGCGGCCATAACGCTTATAGATATATTGAATGACTTCTTCGCGCCGCTCATGTTCAAAGTCCACATCAATATCTGGCGGCTCTTTACGCTCCATGGAAATAAAGCGTTCAAACAAAAGGTGCATGCGGGCTGGATCTACTTCAGTGATAAATAGGCAGTAACAAACTGCAGAGTTGGCTGCCGAGCCGCGACCTTGGCAAAGAATGTTTTGGCTGCGGGCAAATTGCACAATGTCTTGTACGGTTAAAAAGTAGTGTTCGTATTGTAGTTGCGCCACTAATAGTAGTTCTTTTTCAATCAGCGCCAGTGTGTCTTCGGGTATGCCTTGAGGCCAGCGTTCTTTTGCGCCGGCAAAGGTCAGTTGGCGCAAATAGGCTTTGGGGGTGAGGTGTGGTGGAACTAAATCTTGTGGGTACTCGTAGCGCAGCTCCAACATATTGAATTGACACAGGTCGGCAATTTTTATGCTTTCAGCCAGCATTTCTGGTGGGTATAGGGTTGCCAGCTCTTGTAGCGGACGCAGGGTGCGCTCAGCGTTGGCAAAACCTTGGTAACCCAGTTCATGTACATTGGTGTTCAGTTTTATCGCAGTGAGCACATCTTGCAGAGGCTGGCGCTCAGGGCAATGGGTGTGCACATCATTGCTCGCCACTATGGGTAAATCCAAGCGCGAAGACAGAGTGAGCGCATGAGCGGTTTTGTCTAAATCTTGGCCGTCTCTGAATAGTTCTAGCGCAATCCATAGCCGGCTAAACAACGCTTTTAACTCTGCACCAGTTTGTCCTTGAGCTTCAATGCTTTGTCCCCCTGGCACCCATAACGCCAAACAGTTTTTTAGGCCCCAGCGAAAATCCTCTAAATATACTTGGTAGGTGCCTTTTTCTGAGCGGCGACGTAATTTGCTGATGAGGGTAGAAAGCTGGCCATAAGCGGCTCGGTCTGGGGCCAGTATGATCAGCTTGTCGCGTCCGCTGGAAATGCTCGGATTGCTTGAATACGCGCCTTCCTCTTCTGCAAGGTCAGGGGTAATCATGAACTCCGAACCTATGATCAGTTTTATGCCGCATTCTTGCGCGGTTTTATGGGCTTTAACCAAACCTGAGTACGAGCATTCATCGGTTATGGCTATGGCTTTATAGCCTAGCTCATAGGCGCGCTGAACCATTTCCTCTGGGTGTGATGCCCCGCGCAAAAAACTGTAGTTGCTGATGCAATGTAGCTCTGCAAATGCCGGCGGCAGTTGTTGAACATGCGTTGTATTCGAATTCGAGTTTAGGGTTAAACCCAAAGCTGCATTTAAGTCTTTCATGCGAAATAACCGTGTAGGTACCACTGGTTTGCCGCAGTTTTGCCGCAACTATTTGTGCCAGTATGTTTGCTCGGCGATTCGGTGAAGGCCCAGCAAAGCGAGCCGTGTTTGTGCTTTGCAATATAGTAGTCGCGAAAAATTGTGCTCTGCTTAGGCTCTGGGTGAAAATTACTTTGAATCCGCTCCGGACCTTGGAGTAACTCTAATTCTGCAAATGCGATCTGCCGAGGTGGCGAAAACAGCCATAACGGGCGTTTACCCATAAGCTCTGGGTTGGCAATTAAATGTTGTTCTGTTTTGTGAGCACTGCTTTTAACGCTCTTCTTGGCACCACTTTTTCTTTGTCTGGTTTGTGCTTGCTGTTGTTGTGAGCTTGGTCGAGAGTTTAGCTGAGGCTGGCTACTGTCTTGTTGCCAGGCATTTTCCGGCGTGTATTTTTGTATGGGTTGTATGCTGCGACAGGTGCCAGGGCCTAGGCGTGCGGTGAGTTCATCTACCAATTCTGTAACCAGCCCCGTGGCGCTTTCTGTGCTGCCAAATAGATCACTGTTAATGGCTTGAAGTGGAGTGATGACCTTAGCTTTGAGGCCAATGGAGAGTACTTCGCCCGGCAATTTGATGTTCTCTAACTGCAGATGACTCAGGCGCATAAAGTCGCCTTGGCGCTGCTTGCCACCGGCAAAACCTACTTCAACGCTGATCCCGTTGCCGCGAAATGGCGCAAACTGCCATTCCAAGCTGACACAGGCTAACTGCCGGGCAATTAGCCAATGTTGTAGTTGCTGAGCTAAGTAGGGCATAGGCCCTTGCAACAACACCGTTTTGTTCAATATTGGTTTGAGCAGGTGCAGTTGCTGGACAAAGTTATTGCTGGGTTGAATGCCATTTCGTGGCTCAACTAAGTTACCTTCAAGACGTCTTAAATAACGCACCAGACTTTGCCCAAAGCGCTTACCCAGGCTGGCTTTTGGCAATGTGATCAATTGCCCAAGGGTATAAATGCCCATGTTGGCTAGGTGCTCAATGACTCGTTCTTTAATGTCGTGGTGGCTTAAACCAATGCTGTACAGAGGTACGCTATGTAGTTGTGTGGCGTTTGCACGGGCTAAGGCAACGGCGGCTTGTGGAGTGTGTGCTAAACGTGCAACACATTGGTGACCCATTTCTTCGCAAAGTTGGATGGCTTCCATAACCAGGCGCTCTTTACCTTGCCAAAGTCTTAAGCTGCCTTGAATTTCTATCAAAATGCAGTCTGGGGCTTCAAGGCTGACCATGCTGCTGAAGCGATATAAGCATTGTCCGAGTGCATCTAAACGATTGAGCTCTCGAACTTTGTCTCGAGCAAAGTAGGTAATTTCCGGGCTGATGCTGTGAGCGGTGGCTAATGAGCAACCTAATACAATACCTTCAGCTTCAGCCGTAGCGTTGGCTAAGCTGACACGGTTTTCTTCTAATATGACCGTTGCCGGTTCTGGGTTTGTTGGCTCTGTTGTTTCTTGGTTTGGGGCTATTTGAGTTGTTGATTGTGCTGTTGTTAGCGCAGCGGAGATCTCAGGAACAAACACATCTAAGGGCAGCTGTGGAAAATACAGGGCAAGCCACAGGAGTGGTGCAGGGGGCTGAGATCTGGGTTTGGCGGACATAGGACAGTGCTTACTTTAGTGCAGCTTTAATGAAGAGAAGGCGCGGGGGTGTTTTTGCTATTACCTTCGCTGAAGCCTTCCACATAACTTTCTACATAGTCGTCAAAAGAGCCTTCAGAGCTAACTTTGGTGAAGTTGTCGTCACCTTGTTCTTGTAGCGCTTCCTGCTGAAACTGTACGCCTTCCCATTTGTCCCGCCATAACGACAACTTCTGCCTTACAGCATGGGCGGAGGTATATTGGCTTTGGGTGACGGCAGCTATGGGCAGGGCTAAGCCATTGACCGGCCAGCCGCCACGGCGTTTTAGAATATCTACAGATAAATGTAGCGGGTCTTTGCCTGGGCTTAACGCCAGCCGCAACTCGGCTAAGCTTGCTTTGCTACTGGCCTCTATTGGCCTAAATAGCACGCTTAAAGTTGTGCCTTGTTTGGCGGCCAGTTGCACGCGACGGGTTTCTTTTAATGACAGTTTGCGCTCATCTGGCCAGACTAAAACCGCGCCACAGCTGCCTGATTTACAGGTGCGCTCCATAGCCCACAGCATTTCTTCATGAGATTTTGTGTAGATGAGTAAGATCTTACTGCTGTCTATGCCCGCAGCTTCTAAGGCTGGTGCATAGGGCGTGAAGGGCGGGTTG
>ERZ1047472.2076-NODE-2076-length-14676-cov-37.195951_pt1 | contig 14676 bp, 11 predicted proteins | sample MGYA00383095_ERZ1047472 | MGnify/ENA primary metagenome ERZ1047472 (study PRJEB29581, sample SAMEA5548365) | metagenome | biome: marine; feature: coastal; material: water | depth 1 m | study: Short-term variability in the microbial, nano- and picoplankton...
GAGTAAAGATTTATCTCTTAAACTTTCAACTATTTCAAATGAATTAAATTCATTGTTATTAGAAATTCCAAACACTCCAAACGAACTCGTGCCTAGCGGATCTAACGAAGAAGATAATCTAGAAGTTTTTATACATGGAGAAATTCCAGTTCTACACCAAAAAGCACTTTCACACTGGGACTTAGCAACAAAAAAAGATATAATAGATTTTGAATTAGGCAACAAAATAACAGGTGCAGGTTTTCCTGTATATAAAGATAAAGGAGCAAAATTACAAAGAGCCTTAATCAATTATTTTATTGATAAAAATACTGAAGCAGGATATAAAGAAATTCAGGTTCCTATTTTAGTAAATGAAGACTCAGGTATGGGCACAGGTCAACTTCCTGATAAAGAAGGTCAGATGTATCATGTCAATGAAGATAACTTGTATCTTATTCCTACTGCTGAAGTTCCTGTTACAAACATATTTAGAAATACAATTGTTAAGTCATCAGAACTTCCAATATGCTTAACTAGCTACACTCCATGTTTTAGAAGAGAAGCGGGTAGTTATGGTGCTCACGTTAGGGGTTTAAATAGATTACATCAATTTGATAAAGTTGAGATAGTTAGAATTGAAAATCCTGAAACATCTTACAAGGCTTTAACCCTTATGGTTGAACATGTGAAAAATATTTTAATTGAACTTGAATTACCTTTTAGAATTTTAAGACTTTGTGGAGGTGATCTTGGCTTTACTTCTTGCTTAACTTACGATTTTGAGGTTTATTCAGCTGCACAAAAAAAATGGCTTGAAGTCAGTTCAGTTTCAAACTTTGAAACTTTTCAATCAAATAGACTAAAATTAAGAATTGATAATAATGGAACTAAAAGTCTAGCACACACATTAAACGGAAGTTCGTTAGCTCTTCCAAGAATAGTTGCTTGTATATTAGAAAATTTTCAAGAGGAAAGTTCTATTAAAATCCCTAAAGCATTAATAAATTACACAGGTTTTGAAGAAATTTAAACCGAACAATAATTTAGTAAAACCAAAAAAAAAACTAGGCCAACATTTTTTAAATAGTTCAGATATTGCTAAACAAATTGTCGACTGCATTGACTCCGAAAATATAGATTCTATAATTGAAGTTGGTCCTGGAATGGGGATACTAACACAGCATATTATCGGCTTAAATAAAAAGTCGTATTTCGTAGAAATTGATAGTGAATCTGTAACATATTTAAAAGAAAACTATGCCTTAATAAAAGATTCTATAATTGAGGAAGATTTTTTAAAATTAGAATTAAATGATTTCAATAACCCAATTGGAATAATTGGGAATTTTCCTTACAATATTTCTTCGCAAATAATATTTAAAGCAATTGAAAATAGAAGTATTGTCCATACGTTGGTTGGAATGTTTCAATTAGAAGTAGCTAAAAGAATCTGTGAAGGACCTGGGTCTAAAACTTATGGAATAATTTCTGTTTTAGTTCAAGCTTACTTTAAAACAGAATTTATGTTTTCTTTAGATCCCTTTCAATTCACTCCTCCTCCAAAAGTGAATTCTGGAGTAATCAAACTAACTCGAAAAACTCAACTAAAGTTGAATTGTGATGAAAATTTATTTTTTAAAATTGTAAAAACTTCATTTCAACAAAGAAGAAAAACAATAAGAAATAGTCTAAAAGTTTTTAATTTAAGTAATAATATAAAAGAAGATGTTATCTTTGGAAGGCGTCCTGAAACCTTAGGTGTTGACGATTTTGTGCATCTAACTAATATTATTGCAAATGGAAACATTTCAACTTAGCGAAAAACTTTTAAAAAAAATTGCTGATCTAATTTCAGCAAAAAAAAACACCCCTCTTAAAAAGATTGTAAAGGACATTCATTTTGCCGATATGGCAGAGATCATTAATGAACTAAATGAACAGCAAGGAATTTATTTAATAAAATTATTTGATAGCGAAAAGACTTCAGAAATTCTTACTGAACTTGATGAGGATGTTAGAGAAAAAATACTTAAAGCTCTTTCGGTTAAAGAAATAGCTGATGAAATAGAAGAGTTAGATAGTGATGATGCTGCTGATATTTTAGGAGAACTTTCGGATGAAAGAAAAGAAGAGGTTATTTCTGAAATAAGTGACGATAATTTAGCGGATGATTTAAAAGAACTGTTGTCATATGAGGAGGATTCTGCCGGTGGGTTAATGGCTAAAGAATTAGTTCAAGCTAATGAAAATTGGTCTGTAACAAAATGTTTAAGAGAAATAAAAAAGCAAGGTGAAAATGTTACTAGAGTACATTCAATTTACGTTGTTGATGACAAACAAAAATTAATTGGAAGATTATCTTTAAAAGATTTAATAACCTCTCCAGCTAAAAATTTAATTAAAGACATTTATATTCCAAAAGTTGATTCAGTTAATGTTTATGATGATGGAGAAGAGGTGGCAAAAATAATGTCTAAATACGATCTTGAAGCTATTCCTGTTATCGATAATAAAAAACAATTAGTGGGAAGAATAACAATTGATGATATTGTCGACTTTATAAAAGAAGAAGCGGAAGAAGATTATTTACTTGCAGCTGGTGTCCAAGGTGATGTTGAAGCAGACGATTCAATCATTGAGCTTACTAAAGCAAGATTACCCTGGCTATTTCTAGGTTTAGTTGGTGGACTTGGCAGTGTTTTTATATTAGAAGGTTTTGAAGAAGTAATGAGCCACCCTAGCTATAAAACTCTATTTTTCTTTACTCCACTTATTGCCGCAATGGCGGGAAATGTTGGAGTACAATCTTCAGCTATTATAGTTCAAGGTTTAGCAAATGACATTGTAAAAGGCAGTTTAGTAAATAGATTATTAAAAGAACTTGGACTGAGTTTAATAAACGGTATTATTTTAGGAATTTTAACAATTTTATTTGGCTTTGCGACTAAACTTCCTATTGAACTTAGTATAACTATTTCACTTTCTATGCTTTGTGTTATTGTTGTTGCAGCATTAATTGGCACATCAATTCCAATACTTTTAGAAAAAAAAGGTATTGATCCTGCTATTGCAACTGGACCTTTTATCACTACAAGTAATGATATTTTTGGAATTTTTCTGTTTTTCTACATTGCAAAAATTATATTAGGATTCTAAAAATGAAAATACTTCATTTAGATACTACCCATCCTTTTCTTGAAAAAGAATTAGAAAAAATTGGTTTTGAAAATCATTTCGATTTTGATAGTTCAAAATCAGACTTGAATTTATATGATTATTTTGGGATTATTATAAGAAGTAGAATTTCAATTGATAAGGATTTTATTGACAAGTGTAAGAATTTAAAATTCATTGCAAGAATTGGTTCAGGAATAGAAAATATTGATGTTGATTATGCTAAACAAAAAGGAATACAAATAATTTCAACACCTGAGGGCAATTCTAATGCTGTTGGAGAACATGCTCTAGGACTACTTTTATCCCTTTTAAATAATATAAATTCCAGTAATAATGAAGTTCAGAAAGGAATTTGGAATAGGGAATCTAACAGGGGTATTGAGTTAAAAGACAAAACCGTTGGGCTTATTGGCTACGGAAATACAGGAAAAAGTTTTGCTAAAAAACTAAAGGGCTTAGATGTTAATACTATCTTCTATGATATTAAAAAAATTAAAAAAGATAATTATGCAAATCCAGTTTCATTAAATCACCTAAAGGCTAATTCCGATATAATTAGTCTTCACACCTCAATTACAAAGGAATCTATTGGAATAATTGACAAGAATTTCATTAAGTCTTGTACTAAACCATTTTGGTTAATAAACACTTCTAGAGGAAATTGTGTAATAATTGATGATTTGATAAAGGGATTAAAAAGTGGAAAAGTTTTGGGTGCTGGTTTAGATGTAATAGAGTTTGAGAAAAAATCATTTGAAAAACTTTCTATTAATGAAAATGAACAATCTAGTTTAAACTATTTAAATAATTCTAGTAATGTAATATTAACTCCTCATATCGCTGGATGGACTCATGAAAGTAAAATAGGGCTTGTAAAAGTAGCCCTGGAAAAAATTAAAAATCTTATTTAATAGATGAAAAACATATTAATACTGTGTACGGGAAATTCATGTAGAAGTCAAATTGCCCATGGTTATTTTAAAAAATTATCTAAAAATAAATGTATAATTTACAGCGCTGGAATAGAAACACATGGATTAAATCCTAATGCTGTAAAGACTATGCTAAGAGACGATATTGACATTAGCACACATACTTCAAATAACGTAAATGAGTATTCTGATATAAACTTTGATTACATTATAACTGTTTGTGACCATGCTAACGAAAGCTGTCCTAATATTCCTTCAAAACATGCTTTAAGAATTCACAAAAACTTTTTTGACCCTTCAAAAATTAAAAATTCAAGTAATCCACAGAAAGATTTTGACAAATGTAGAGATGAAATAAAAAACTTCTCTATCGAATTTTATAATAAATATATAAACTAAGAAACTACTAATTGTAGTGTTTCATTGGTTCTTTGCTCCAACAAAAGTTTATTGTTTTTCAAAATTTCATCAGACGAATTTTCGTTAAAATGTCTTATTGTAAATAAACTAACATTTTCTGTACATTCAACTTTAAAGGTAGCTTTCAGTATAGAAAGTAGTTCCTTTAATCTAGAGTATTTGTCATATACGCACACAGAAAAGCTAATAGCAGAATTTTGTATCAAATCTACCTTCATTTTATTTTCATGTAAAATTTGAAAAATATCACTAATATTTTCCTCAACTATAAAAGAAAAATCTAAAGAGGAGAGTTTTAACAGATTCAAGTTTCTTTGAACAATAAAACAGGGTATTAATGGATCTATTTTGGTTCCTCTAGAAATTGCCGTTCCATTACCTTTGGGATTTAAAAATGATTTGACATATAATGGTATTTCTTTTTTCTGTAATGGTTGCAATGTTTTTGGATGAATAACGGAAGCTCCGTAAAAAGCAAGTTCTATTGCCTCAGTGTAAGAAATTTTATTTAGTAATTGAGGCTTTTTAAAAACTCTAGGGTCAGCATTTAAAACACCTGGAACATCTTTCCAAATTGTAACAGATTCTGCATTAAGACAGTAAGCAAAAATTGCGGCTGTATAATCAGATCCTTCCCTTCCAAGAGTTGTACTAAAATTGTTTGAATCACTAGCTATGAAACCCTGAGTAATATTTAATAGTTTAGTATTGACTCCGTCTGATATTGAATTTTTAGTAATCTCCCAATTTAGATTTGCATCTCTATACTTTGAATCTGTTTTAATTAATGTTCTTGCATCTAACCAATTACATCTAATATTAGAATGATTTAAATAGGAATTTATAATTTTTGTTGATAAAATTTCACCAAAAATCACAACTTGATCGTAAACAAATGAATAGTCAGGAGATTTATTTCTTTTTAAAAAAATCCTTAAATTTTCTAAAATTTCTTTAACGTCAGAAAATATTTGATGCTTGTTATCATTAAATAAATCATTTAATATTTTATTGTGAAAAGTAAAAACCTCGTTTATGGAGTACTGTAGTTCTTCTTTATTATCAAAATAGTTTTTTACTACTAACTCCAAAGAATTTGTAGTCTTCCCCATAGCAGAAACAACTATAAGAGTCTTTTCAGATCCTAAAGTATTTAATATGGTAATTAAATTTTTTACTCCATTAGCATCTTTTACCGAGGCTCCACCAAATTTGTATATTCTCATTTTTTAATAATAAAATTTTGAATCGCAGCCTCATTCATTTGTGCAATTTGCCATTCTTTTGAAACATAAGCTCCGTTTTTTTTGTAAAAATTAATGGCATCAATATTCCAGTCTAAAACTGCCCACTCTATTCTTCTAACATTTTTTAAATGAGAAAATTTTATAAAATGAGCAAATAATGCAAACCCAATTCCTTTACCTCTCATTTTTTTTGTTACTATCAAATCTTCTAAATGCATAGTTGGACCCTTCCATGTTGAATACCTAGGATAACCTAAGCACATTCCTGAAATTTCATCATTTACTAAGGCTACAAAACATGAAAACAATGGGCTATCTCCAAACCCATCTTTGACTAAATCATCAGATGATATTACTACTGCGTTTGGTTCTTTTTCAAAAACAGCTAATTCGTTTATTAATTTAATGACATGTTTCATGTCATCTTTTTTTGCCTTTCTTATTTGAATATTCATAATAAAAATCAAAGTTAAACTAATGAATTTAATATTCAATAAATGATAAAAAGTATAACAATTTTAATGATATTTGTGAGAATGAAAAAAGGGGATAATTCTCCACATTTTACAAAAAAAATTAAGTCTCTGAATCTTCAGAAACTTCAAACTTCTATTGACAATTCTGAAACAAATATTTTTTTAAAAGGCCTTCACGGATCTTCCAAATCCTTTTTAATAAATAGTTTGTTTACTAATTCAAATAAAAATATTTACTGGGTTTTAGAAAATAAAGAATCAGCTGGATATCATTTTAATGATCTAGAGGGACTAATTGATGAAAAACAATTATATTTTTTTCCAAGCAGTTATAACAGAGAAAATGATTTTAAAAAAACTAACTCTCAAAGTATTTTTTTAAGAACAGAATTAATTAGAAACCTAAGTTCAAATACTTTAAAAAAATTAATAGTCACATATCCCGAAGCAATTTTTGAGAAAATAATTATTAAAAAAGATATTAAAAAAAGGTTTTTAAAAATTAAAACAGGTGATTTAATTTCATTAGAATCTTTTAATGAAAAACTCTTTGATTTAGAGTTTAACAGAGAAGATTTTGTTGTAGAACCTGGTGATTTTTCTGTAAGAGGAGGAATTGTAGATGTTTTTTCTTTCTCTAACAATAAGCCTTTTAGAATTGAATTTTTTGGAGATGAAATTGAAAGTATAAGAACTTTTGATATCGAAACTCAGATTTCAAATGACACATTAAAATCAATTGAAATTCTAGGTGATTTAGAGAATAAAGAAATTGACTACGAAAGAGAAAATATTTTTAAGTTTATTGAAGACAACTCAATCATTGTAACTGAAAATATTGATTTATTAAAAGATTCTTTATCAAATTCATTTGAAAAAGTAACATCCAATAGTAATGATAAAATCAATTTAGATAAACTTTTTTACAGCGGAGAGCTTTTAAATCAAGACATAAGTAAATTAAGTGTTATTGAACTTAATAAAATTGGCAATAATACTATTAACACTCAATTTAATATTTCTCCACAACCAGCTTTTAATAAAAAATTTAAATTACTCATTGAAAATATTTCTGAATACTACAACAAAGAATATTCTGTTAAAATATTTTGCAGTAGTAAAACTCAAATAAAAAGATTCAAAGACATCTTTGAATTAAACAAAATTGATTTCGACCCAATTTTAATTGAAAAAGCCATCTACAAAGGATTTATCAATCACGATCAAAAAGAAGTATGTTATAGTGATCATGAAATATTTGAGAGATATCACAAGTTTAAAATTAAGTCAGGATTTGAAACTAAAAAGAGAGTCAATTTAAACGAATTGAAACAACTTGAAATTGGAGATTATGTTACACATATCGATCATGGAGTTGGAGTATTTGGAGGGCTTAAAAAAATTGATGTAAATGGCAAAATTCAGGAAGCTATAAAATTGACATATGGGGAGCGTGATACGTTATATGTAAGTATTCATTTAATTCATAAGGTTTGCAAGTACAATGGTAAGGATGGAACAAAACCAAAAATTTACAAACTTGGATCTGGAGCTTGGAAAAAAGTTAAACTAAAAGCTAAGAAAAGAGTAAAAGAAGTTGCTTTCAATTTAATTGAAGCCTATGCTAAGAGAAAACTAAAAAAAGGATTTCAATATGGAACCGATTCGTCGATGCAACACGAACTTGAGGCTTCATTTATTTACGAGGATACACCTGACCAAATAAAGTCTACAGTAGCTATCAAAAAAGATATGGAAAGTCTTCAACCTATGGATAGATTAATATGTGGGGATGTAGGATTTGGTAAAACTGAAATTGCAATAAGAGCTGCTTTTAAAGCAATTGATAATAATAAACAAGTAGCAGTTTTAGTACCTACAACAGTACTAGCTTTTCAACATTTTAAAACATTTTCCAAACGTTTAAAAGATTTTCCTGTTACAGTTGACTATTTAAATAGATTTAGAACAACTAAAGAAAAAAACTTAATAATTGACGAACTAAGTGAGGGTAAAATTGATATTATAATTGGTACTCATCAACTAGTAAACAATAAAATTAATTTTAAAAACTTGGGTTTATTAATTGTGGATGAAGAACAGAAATTTGGAGTAAGTGTTAAAGAAAAAATTAGATCACTGAAAGAGAATATTGATGTTCTAACTCTGACTGCTACTCCCATTCCTAGGACGCTACAATACAGTTTGATGTCTGCTAGAGATCTTTCAATTATCAATACTCCGCCTCAAAACAGGTTTCCTATTGAAAGTTCTGTTATATCCTTTAATGAGGATATTATAAAAGATGCTGTTAATTTTGAAATAAACAGAGGAGGTCAAGTCTTTTTTGTACACAATAGAATAGAGAATATTCAAGAAGTTCGAGCCTTAATTTCAAGGCTTGTTCCCTCTGCAGATATAGCTATTGTACACGGAAGATTGGATGGTAAAAAATTAGAAAAAACAATGCTTGATTTTATTGATGGTAAATACGATGTTTTAGTATCAACCACTATAATTGAAAGTGGATTAGATGTGCCTAATGCTAATACTATATTTATTAATAATTCTCAAAATTTTGGATTAAGTGACTTACATCAAATGAGAGGAAGAGTTGGAAGAAGTAATAAAAAAGCCTTTTGTTATTTTATAACGGCTCCATTATTATCAATGACAAAAGAAGCTAGAAAAAGAATTGAAGCCATTGAACAACATACTGAACTTGGATCTGGATTTCATATAGCCATGAAAGATTTAGAGATAAGAGGAGCAGGCGATCTTCTTGGGGCTGAACAAAGTGGATTTATAAATGACATTGGATTTGAAACATATCAGAAAATTTTGAGAGAAGCTGTTGAAGAACTTAAAAATAAAGAATTTGAAGATTTATTTGAAAACGAATCAAATGATTCCTTTAAGCTATCAAATTTTAAAATTGATACAGATTTAGAAATATTATTTCCAGATAATTACATTAACAACGTTAAAGTAAGACTGAATCAATACCAAAAATTATCTGCAATATATAATCTTGAAGAGCTAACAAAATTCACCACTGAACTTGAAGATAGATTTGGAAAGCTCCCAAGTCAATCTCTTGATTTGATAAAAACTATAGAGCTTAAATTATTAGCAATTCAAAATGGATTTGAAAAATTGATATTGAAAAATGAAAAAATGATATGTCAATTTATAAGTAATAAAGAAGATAAATTCTATTCCTCTGGAGAATTTGGAAAGATTCTACAAACTATTCAAAACAATCAAAACATATGTCAATTAAAAGAAAAGAAATCGATAAATGGTGAAAGACTTTTACTTGTTTTTCAAGAAATTAATTCTATTGAAAAAGCGATTAAATGTTTAGAGATTTTTTAAATTCTTAATTACTTTAAATGCTTTATCAACCTGCTCTTCATTAACTAATATAGTAAACTCATTTGATGTTGAAATTACCTCATAGATATTTATTCCTTCCCATGACAGTCTCTGAAAAACAAAATAATAAACTCCAGGAATTGAAATATTTTCTGCCGGTAATTTAATTGAGATTGAAGATAAATTTGATTGTTTAGAAATACAGATTTCATCCTTTAAAACTTCTTCAACAAGCGAAGATAAATTCCCGCTAACAACAATATTACATTCGTTGACACCTCGTGAAGAAGTATAAAAATCATCATTGTTATCAACTTTTGCTAATAGTTTAGCTTGATTACTTAACAATGTATCTGAGACTTTAAAATTATAATCTACTAATGATGATCTTACTGTAATATCACCAATGTCTTTAATAATTTTTACGATTTTAAAAGTAGTTCGAAATTCTAATTCGCTTGAAAGTCTTTTAAGCGCCATTACAATTGCTCCATATTTGACCTCTTTTCTAAGAGATTCTTCAATTTCAGATTTAATTATTCTAGACAATGAAGTGAGATTAATTATTCCTTGAGAAAGAGCAGAAATTAAAAATGGCTTGGATTTTATATAATCCTCTACTGCTGAAGATATTGTTTTCATATACAATACAAATATACACTCATTTTAAATTGTTACAAATAAAACATTTAATTATATATATAACACAAGTAAATTAATAACAGGTTAAATTTAATTGAGGAACAAATTATAAATGATTATTTTTATAAAAAATTAGATTTTGAATAAAAAGAGATTTACAATTACTGCCGCGTTACCATATGCAAATGGTCCAATTCATATAGGTCACTTAGCGGGAGCATATGTGCCAGCTGATATTTACTCAAGATATTTAAAATTAAAAGGGAATGATGTTGTCTTTATTTGCGGAAGTGATGAGCATGGAGCTGCTATTCCAATAAGAGCTAAAAAAGAAGGCGTTTCGCCGCAAGAAATTATTGATAAGTATCATTTTATGATAAAAGATTCTTTTTTAGAATTTGGAATTTCATTTGATAATTATTCCAGAACGTCTTCACAAATTCATCATGAGACGGCTTCTGATTTTTTCAAAAAACTCAATAAAAAAAACATCTTTGTTGAAAAAGAATCTGAACAGCTTTATGACGAAAAAGAAAATCAATTTTTAGCCGATAGATTTATTGAGGGTGAATGTCCAAAGTGTGGATATAAAGAAGCGTATGGAGATCAATGTGAAAGCTGTGGATCGAGTTTAAATGCAACTGATTTAATAAATCCCAAATCTAAATTAAGTGGAAATAAGCCGATTTTTAAAAATACTAAACATTGGTTTCTTCCATTAAATAATTTTGAGTCATTTTTAAAAAAATGGTTTCTTGTTGAAAATAAAAAAACTTGGAAAACTAATGTGTTTGGACAAGTTAAATCTTGGATTAATGAAGGATTAAAGCCAAGAGCTATTACAAGGGATTTAGACTGGGGTATTCCAGTTCCATTAGATGGAGCTGAAGATAAGGTGTTATATGTATGGTTTGATGCACCAATTGGATATATTTCTGCCACAAAGGAGTGGGCTCTTTCTAATAATAAAGACTGGGAGCCTTATTGGAAAGATTCAAAAACTGAGCTTGTTCATTTTATAGGAAAAGATAATATTGTTTTCCATTGTATAATTTTTCCATCTATCTTAAAAGCATCAGAAGAATTTATTTTGCCAAAAAATGTGCCTGCAAATGAATTTCTGAATTTAGAAGGTAAAAAAATATCTACCTCTAAAAACTGGGCAATATGGCTTCACGAATATCTTGTCGATTTCCCTAATATGCAAGACACTTTAAGATATACTTTAACATCTAATGCTCCTGAAAATAAAGACAATGATTTTACTTGGAAAGACTTTCAGGCTAAAAATAATAACGAACTGGTTGCAATTTTTGGAAACTTCATAAATCGTGTAGTAGTTTTAACTCATAAATACTATGATGGTAATTGTCCAGAGTTAAATTTCTTAAATGAAATTGATGAAAAAATTCTTAATGAAATTTACAGTTATCCTAAAAAAATTGGAGATTTAATAGAGACTTATAAATTTAGAGAAGCTGTAAATACTTTAATAGATTTAGCTAGACTAGGCAATAAATATTTAGCTGATGAAGAGCCTTGGAAACTTATAAAAACAGATGATTTTGAAAGAGTAAAAACAATTATGAATATTGCTTTACAACTCTCAGGAGTGTTAAGTATCATATGTGAACCATTCTTGCCAAATACAGCACTAAAACTTAGAAATATTTTAAATTTAGAAAGTATAGATTGGGATTCAATTTCTAAAGAGAATCCAATAGTACTTTCTAAAATAAATAAAGGGGAACTAATTTTTAGAAAAATTGAAGATGAAGAAATTGATTTACAACTTCAAAAACTAAATGAGTCAAAATAAAATTGGAATTATTGGGTGCGGTTGGCTTGGTCTTCCCTTGGCTAAGGAACTTATTTCAAATAATTATAAAGTAAAAGGCTCTACCACAACTAAAGAAAAACTTGAAATATTAAAAAACGAAGGAATAGATGCTTATTTAATTGATGTAGCTGAAAATTCTATTTCAGACTCTTTTGACTCATTTCTTTATGAATTAGATATTCTTATTGTAAATATTCCGCCTAAGATTAGAAAAGATGCTAATTTTAGTTACAGTGAAAAAATCAAAGAACTTGTTAAACAAGCTAATAAAGTAAAAAATATATTATTTATTAGTAGCACATCAGTATATGGATCCATGCAAGGAAAAATTGATTCAAATACAATTGCTCACCCAGACAGTGTAAACGGAAAAGAAATTTTAAAAACCGAAAATATTATTAAAAATAAAAATAATACGATATTAAGATTTGGGGGGTTAATTGGAGAGGGAAGAAACCCTCTCAAATATTTAATTCAAAAAGAGGAAATATTAAATTCAGATGCACCAATTAATTATATCCATCTTAAAGATTGTATTGGGATTATAAATACAATAATTAATAAAGAAAAATGGGGCAAAACTTATTCTGCTGTAGCTCCCTTTCATCCATCAAAAAAAGAGTACTACAATACTATATGTGATATTAAAAAAATTAATAGATTAAATTTTTCGAATAAAAAAACTGAAATAAATAAGGAGGTAAACGACAAAAGAATTCTTGATGAATTGGACTATGTTTATAAATTTTCAGACTTTAATCTTCACTAAAATCTACACTTTTATCTTTTGTTACTTCTAAATTCATAGTGTTTACAAAAGCATTATATGAATCTATAATGTCTATTAAATGATTTTTGAAAATGGTTAAATTTTCAATAGATAAATTATCAACATCGATCTTTAAAATATCAGTTTTTAAAACTCTAAAACGACCTATAATTTGAGGATGATCTAATTCAAAAGGTACGTTAGTATCTATTATTTTTTGAATATCTTTTTTTAATGAAATCAAAGGATAACTTAACTGACGAGAGTCTACCAAAGGAATATTCTTGACTGAATTAATTAAAGAAATATCTTTCCACTTTTCAAAAACATCATAATTATTAGTGTTTAGTTCAAGTATATTAGGCAACGAATCTTTAATAAAATTATCAAGTTTTGAATAATCTAAATTATAGTCAATTTTAACAGGCTTTTTATTTGTTGAACAAGAACCAACTATAATTATAAACAAAAACAATCTAATTAGTCGCATAATAAAAAATCAAGTATCTCTAATTATCTAATTTAACTAATTTAATAAAAACACAATATAAATTTATATAGTGTTATTTAAAAAAAGGAGTTTAATTATAAATTCTTACATAATCTATTTCCATAGTTTCAGAGGAAAAACTCGAGTCAATATCCCCTCCAAAAGTACCACCCATAGCAAAATTCAATATTATATTGAAATCCCAATTAAAGGGCAATGCACAAGAGTTTCCAACAATATGGTGTGGTGTGTCATCAACATAAAACGTTAAAGCTTCTTTGGTCCACACTACTGAATAGGTATAAAACTTTTCGTGAAGGTCAGAATAATCAGTTCGTGTTGAAGAATCACCTTCACCGTAATTATCAGGATGATGGACAGTAGATTGAGCTTTGAAAGAATTTGATTGAGCATATTCTAGAATATCAATTTCACCACAAGCTGGCCAATCTATACTGTCGTAGTTAGATCCTAACATCCAAATAGCAGGCCAAATTCCGTTAGTTTTAGATGGCATTTTAGCTCTAACATCAACCCTTCCATAAGTAAAATCTTGTTTTTGAAAAGTTCTAATTCTAGCTGAGGTATAATCTCCGTTAGATTTCTTAATAGCTGTTATTTTTAACTTACCATCTTCAACTTTAGAGTTTTCTAATAAATTTGTGGTGGATTGCACTTCGTCATTATACCACTGCTGTCTAACTTCGTGAGTCCACTTATCAGGATCTATAGCTCCAGTATATTCAAAATCATCAGCCCAAACTAAATTGGTAAATTGATCTTTAGACGGAATGTCAGAAACTGATTCTGTAGTAAGCCATAAATACCATGCAGTATCAGTGTCATCAACCGTTCTAATTAAAACATTTTTTTCGTCAGAACAAGCAATCGTGTAGTTTTGCTGACCAACATAAAAACCAAGAAATCCTTTATCACCAAATTCAATTTTTTCTAAGTCATCTTCTTTTTTTACTGAAAAAGTAGTCTCATAATTATCTAATGGATAATTTTCAATATCTCCGTCACTATTGGTTGGGGAAGAAGTTGTGCCAAAATCAGAATTTAAATGGACCCCTTTGCCATAAACAGTACTATTAGTTTTATGTTGAAAAGTGCCGTTCACATTGAAAGTAAATTCATCATCGTAGAATCCAGAATCTAATTTAGAAAAAGAATAAGCTTCCCAATAAGTTGGATACTGTTTATCCTCTGCCCCATTTGAAAAATGAGCATCTTGAGCGGCGTTAATTCGCCAAGTTTTAGATGAGTCACCTGCTAATAGTGCTAAAATAGTTGGTTCAGCAAATGGTTTAACATAAACCG